>Ga0315902_10000889_pt1 | contig 49403 bp, 46 predicted proteins | sample LakEriMetagenome_9_FD_203523 | JGI IMG/M metagenome (GOLD analysis project Ga0315902, IMG submission 203523) | Freshwater fungal communities from buoy surface, Lake Erie, Ohio, United States - Buoy 12 MA117 | ecosystem: Environmental > Aquatic > Freshwater > Lake > Lake biofilm | place: USA... | reverse complement strand
CCCACACATTTGTAAAAATTAATTTTAAAATTAATGGATATCAACACAGAAGTACACAAAGCCTTAGAAGTCATTCAAAATGGTGGAATAATCCTCTATCCTACCGATACGATATGGGGAATCGGATGTGATGCTACTAATGTTGAAGCAGTAAAAAAAGTATATGCCTTAAAAAAACGAGAAGAAGCAAAAAGTTTAATCGTTTTAATGAATGGCGAAAAGATGATGTATAATGTATTCAAAGAAATCCCAGAAACAGCATGGCAAATTCTTGATTTATCTGAAAAACCAACTACACTAATCCTTGACAATCCTAGAAATGTAGCAGCAAATATTATAGCAGAAGACAAAACCCTTGGTGTTCGAATTGTAAAAGAACCGTTTTGTTTCAAATTGATGGAACGAATGAAGAAACCATTAGTTTCTACTTCTGCAAATATTTCGGGCATGTTTACACCAAAATCTTTCAAAGAAATTGCTCCCGAAATTATAAAAGGTGTAGACTATGTAGTAAATTTGCACCACGAAAAAATTTGCACTAAACCATCAACTGTTATTAAGCTTTCGTTAGATAATCAGGTGAAAATTATTCGCAAATAAACATACACTTTTTTGTCATTTTGACGAAGGAGAAATCACATAATAAGAATTGTTTGATGAGATTTCTCCTTTGTCAAAATGAAGGAACAGAAACAGAATAAATGAATTACAAAAAAGCTCTAGAAAATCCAATATTCAAAATCATAACTCAGGCAAGTCAGGAACTTAAGCTTGAAAGTTATGTAATTGGAGGTTTTGTGCGCGATTATTTACTACAGCGCGATTTCAAAAAAGACATTGATATTGTGGCTGTTGGTTCCGGAATTGATTTGGCTTTAAAGGTTTCCGAATTGTTGCCAAACAAACCCAAAGTGCAGGTTTTCAAAAACTATGGTACAGCGATGCTTCGTTACAAAGAAATCGACATCGAGTTTGTTGGTGCCCGAAAAGAAAGTTATGCCGAACACAGTCGAAATCCGGAAGTAGAGAACGGAACTTTAGAAGATGATCAAAACCGTCGAGATTTTACGATTAATGCCTTGGCCTTTTCATTAAATCAAAAAAGTTATGGTGATTTAGTTGATCCGTTTAACGGATTGACCCATTTGGAAAACAAAATCATCAAAACACCTTTAAATCCTAATATTACTTATTCAGATGATCCTTTGCGAATGATGCGTGCGATTCGTTTTTCAACTCAATTGGATTTTGCTATTGAAGCAAAATCATTAGAGGCCATTAAAAGAAATAAAGAACGTATTAAAATTATTTCTGGCGAACGAATTGTGGATGAATTGAATAAAATCCTTTCTACAGACAAACCATCTATTGGTTTTTTACATTTATACAAAACCGGACTTTTAGAACTTATTCTTCCTGAACTTACTGCCTTGAATAATGTAGAAGAAATAGAAGGTCATACACATAAAAACAACTTCTATCATACTTTGGAAGTAGTTGATAACATTTGCCCAAATACCGATGATGTTTGGCTTCGATGGGCTGCTTTACTACATGATATCGGAAAAGCACCAACCAAAAAATTCAACAAAAAACAAGGATGGACCTTTCACGGTCACGAATTCCTTGGTGGAAAAATGGTGAAGAAAATCTTCGAAAGATTACACATGCCATTGAACCAAAAAATGAAGTTTGTTGCCAAAATGGTAATGCTGAGTTCTCGTCCAATTGTACTTTCTGAAGATATTGTTACCGATTCGGCTGTGCGTCGTTTGGTTTTTGATGCTGGTGAAGATGTTGATAATCTGATGACGTTATGTGAAGCGGACATTACGACAAAGAATCCAACGAAATTTAAAAAGTATCACAACAATTTTGATATCGTTCGCAAAAAAATAATTGAAGTAGAAGAACGCGACCATGTTCGTAATTTTCAACCTCCAATTTCCGGTGAAGAGATTATGGAAATTTTCAATCTTAAACCATCACGCGAAATTGGTGTTTTAAAAGAAGCCGTTAAAGAAGCAATTCTCGAAGGCGAAATTCCAAATGAATATCATGCAGCATATGATTTTGTATTGGTAAGAGCCGAAAAAATGGGATTAAAAAAAGTAAACTAAATTTGGTAATAGATTAACTTTTGTTGAAGCAAAAATTTGTAAACATATAAGCTAATTTTGCAAAACATTATATAAGCAATGAAAAAAGATAAATCGGTTATTTACTGGCTACTTTCTGGTTGTGTTTTAGTATTCATCATGGTTGTTGTTGGTGGCATTACGCGACTCACAAACTCTGGTTTATCCATGACCGATTGGCATTTGGTTACCGATACTTTTCCACCATTAACGGAAGCCAAATGGAATGCAGCTTTTGCAGAATATAAAAAATTTCCTGAATACCAAAAGATTAATATTCATAACGACTTTTCACTTTCAGATTATAAATTTATTTATTTCTGGGAATGGTTTCATCGGTTTATAGGAAGAATAATTGGATTGGTTTTTATTATTCCTTTTGTTTATTTTTTAATTAAAAACAGAATTGACAAAGCCACTTCAAACAAATGTTTTGTGCTTCTCGGAATGGGTGCTTTACAAGGTTTTTTTGGATGGTTTATGGTAAAAAGCGGGTTGATTGACAATCCAGATGTGAGTCATTTTCGTTTGGCTTTACACTTAACTTTTGCTTTTCTTACGTTCGCTTATACGTTATGGGTTGCCTTAGATTTGATTTATCCAGATAAAAGTGATGTGATAATTCCGTTAAAAAAAATAGCCCGAATTACACTAATTTTTCTTTTAATTCAAATAATTTATGGTGGATTTGTTGCTGGTTTAAATGCCGGATTGATACATAATCATTGGCCTTTGATGAGTGATAGTCAATTCTTTCACGAAAGTATTTTTTTAGAAAAAGATTCTTGGTTAACCCGATTTACGGAAGGCAAAAGTGGTGTACAATTTGTGCATCGAACCATGGCGTATGTTGTTGTTGGTTTGATTATATTTTTATATTTCAAAAGCAGAAAATACATATTATCCGCTCAACAACAAAACGGGTTGAAAGCTTTGGTACTGATTGTCTTTTTACAGTTTATATTAGGCGTTTTCACTTTATTGTATAGTGTTCCGCTTTGGCTAGGATTGATTCATCAAATCACGGCTTTCTTTTTATTGACGGCTATGATATACACGCTACATAGATTATCAAATTAATACGCATACCCTGACTATATTGTCACATTTTCTTGTTTATTTACTTAAATGTCTAAACTTGCCGCTCAAGATAAATTTTTAGATTTATCCGATTATGGAAGATCTTTCGGAAGATTTTTTGCCCTTCAATTAAAGAATACTTGCTTTACGCCTATTCATGTCACCCTACTTTTTGGTGTTTCCGGTTTGATTGCTATTTATTGCATTCTTACTAATCATTATTTTCTTGCCGGATTTTTTATCATTTTAAAATCTGGGATTGATGCTGCCGATGGCGAATTGGCCCGACTAAAAAAAACACCTTCATACTTTGGAAGATATCTCGATAGCGTATTTGATATCATTCTGAACTTCTTTTTTTTGATGGCGATTTGTTATGTTTCTGAAACTACAATTTGGTTTACTTTGTTAGCTTTTATTGCTATCCAATTACAAGGTACTTTGTATAATTACTACTATGTGATTTTGAGAAACAAATCGGTTGGTGGTGATAGTACAAGTAAAATATTCGAATACAAAACACCAAAAGCTTTACATGGAGAAAGTCAACAATCAGTCAACATTTTATTCGGGATTTATACAGTTGTTTACGGAACATTTGATAAAATTATTCACGCATTAGACAAAGAAGCTTATAAAGTAAAAAGCTTTCCTAATTGGTTTATGACATTGCTTTCATTATATGGTTTGGGCTTTCAATTATTGATTATTGCAGCAATGTTATCTTTCGGCTGGATAGAATTTATTGTTCCTTTCTTTATAGCATATTCCATACTGATTTTGGCACTCATAGGAATAAGAAAAAAATTAATTTCATAAAAAATCCTGAATAAATCAGGATTATTGTTCGTGCTTTCTTATTCGTTTTTATCGAACATCCGATAGCTTTTGTTGTTGCGGGTGAAGGATCTTTTCCATTATCTAATGTTGCTATAGCATTTTCCAAATATTTCACTTTAACCGCTTAAACATCATCCGAATTATCATGAATTGCACCGATATATTTTACAACTAGGTTGAAGACAAGATTGTACTCTACTTAACAAAAATTTACCATAGCTTTAAAATTTAAAAAGAGTCAACTTTTTGCATTTTATAAGTTCTTCAAGACACTTAAAATTTATATTGATAACGTTATTCTTTTATGGGTTTAAAGGAAGTATTAATACAATAATTGTTAACAATAGCTTGTTTATATTTTCTTAACCAGATAGATAGCGTGTAAAACTTTTTACTATCTTTAAACTAATTAATAAAATCATGTTGTGTTTTTTTTAGCAGTTAAACAAAATAGTAAACTAACATTTAAAAGATGAAATTATGATGATAGAAAATAAGGAAGGTTTTTTTAGAGCTTTAATGGTATTTTTTTGTTGTGTAATCATATCGTTGGTTATCGGATATATATATGATGCCCTTCAACTTGCAGCTACTATAGGAGTTGGCCTAGGAATACTTTGGATGGGCGTTGCTTATTTTAATCAAAAAGAAAACTAACCCAACCATACTTTGAAATCATTTACCCGTTCACGGGCTACTATAATCTCATCTTCTTTATAAGTTGAAAGGATAACTTTTAATCTTGAATTACTATAAATCTGAATTTCTTTTATTCCCTTCATTGGAATGATGAATTTTCGGGACACACGATAAAAATCATTTGGATCAAGTTCAGTTTCGAGTTGTTCCAAAGTGTTATCTAAAAGATAATTGCGATTGTCTATAGTGTGAAGATAGGTTCCTTTATTTTCACTGTAGAAACATTCCACCTCTTCAATGTTTATCATCTTAAGTTGCTGACCCATTTTGATAGTGAAACGTTTTTTGTAGTTTCTATCCATTGGATTCACAAGCATTTTCTTTATTTTTTCAAAGTCGAGTGACAAATTTGGCACACTTTCATTTCGTGCTTTAAACTTGTTAACAGCCGTTTCTAAGTCGTATTCATCAATAGGTTTCAATAAATAATCAATACTATTTAACTTGAAAGCACGCAAGGCATATTCATCATAAGCCGTCGTGAAAATTACCGCACTTTTTATATCAAGAGTTTCAAAAATTTCAAACGATAAACCATCGGATAATTGTATATCGAGAAAAATCAAATCGGGATGCGGATTCGTATTAAACCAGTGAATGGATTCTTCTACTGAATGCAGCATTTGATTAACCTGCAACCCCAATTTCTCAACTTTACGTTTAAGTAATCGTGCTGCCGGTTTTTCATCTTCAATGATAATAATGTTCATTTGGTTATAAGGTTATTTGATTATTTGGAATGGAATTATCTTTTGCCTAATTTCTTTTCCTTAGTCACTTAATAATTACTCCCACTTATTTTGTTTTTCCTTTTCCATTAGTTCCTTAATCTTTCTTTCTTCCCAATCTTTACCCATTATCATTGTTGGCATGAAAACTGAAAGTCCGTGTGCAAGCAATCCAATTCCCCAGAAAAATGCGGTGGATAAATCTCTCAACTCAAAATCCCAGTTTCCATTGCCTGAAAAATGAATTTTTGAAAAAATGAGTGCAATATTAATTACCACATAAACTACTGCATGTGTGTAAAATCCTTTTATTTTTTTCACACGTTTTATTGCTTGCTGGTATTTTATTTCGTCTGGGCTTAGGTTAGTATTATTACTCATGATTTTTAAATTTGTTTTTTTGGTATTCGTGAACCTTCGGTTTCATATTTGTTTTGTTTTTCCTGATCCATAAATTCTTTAATTTTTCTTTGTTCCCAATCTTTTCCCAGAAATGGCGTATAGTTAAACGCTTTTAGTCCGTGAAATAACAATCCGATTCCCCAACCTAACATTGGCCAAAAGAACCATAAATATTGCGGTGAATATTTTAAGTTGATGAATAAAAAAAAGAGCATCACAATTACATAAGAAAGTAAATGTCCGTAAAAACCTTTGATTTCTTCTACTTGTTTTTGGGCGCGTTGGTATCTTTCGAATTCTTGATTAAACTGTTCCATATTTTAAATTTTAGATATTTGATTTCTAATCTGATATTAACCTAGTTCCATTTAGTTTGTTTGTCTTTGTTTAAAATTTCCTGGATTTTCTTCTCTTCCCATGATTTTCCATAGCCAAAAGTTTCGAAAGCATGAAAAGATACTCCCATTCCCCAACCTAACATTGGAAACCAAAACCATTGGAATCCACCAGAATTTAAGTTGATAAAAACTAGTACTGGAATTACACAACAATACGAAATCAAATTTCCGTAAAATCCTTTGAGTTTTTCTACACGGTCTTTAGCTCGCATAAAAGCCATATTTTCATTATATATATTTTGAGTTTCCATAAAAGCAATTTGTTTAGTTAATATTGGAATTTTTACTTTAAAAAATGTTGAACTTTCTTCTATCAGCATTTTGCGCTCCGAAATCAATCCGTAACGGTTGACAATGTTTTGTAAACCAACACCTTTTCTATCACCCAAGACTTCTTTTTTCTGCAGATTATTCTCAACAATCAGATAATTGTTCTCGATATAAATCTTTATATGCAATGGTCTTTGTTCGCTTACTACATTATGCTTAATCGTATTTTCTAATAAAAGTTGTAACGAAAGTGGAACAACTTTAGCATCAGCATTGTCGAAACCTTCGGGCAATTCATATGTAATGCTGTTTTCAAAACGCATTTTCAAAAGGTTCATATAGGTTTTGGCGAAAGCCAATTCTTCGGCAACCGAAACCAATTCTTTGTCTTTTTGTTCTAAAACATAACGGTATATTTTAGATAATGAAGTAGTGAATTTTTGTGCGTTATCTGGATTCTCTTCAATTAATGAACTTAATACATTCAAACTGTTGAACAGAAAATGCGGATCGATTTGATTTTTTAGACTTTCGAATTGTGCAGATGCTGTTCCTGCTATAATTTTTTGTTCTTTGACTTTATTATCACTATAGGCTTTGTAGAAATAAAACGTATGAAAAGCAAATGTCACTACAAAGGTTAAGATCGTAGCTACTAGATAATTGCTAAGCGTTTCGTGATTTAAAAATTCATTAAATGTAATTCCTTCCACAATGACATCTTCAAAAATACGCAGTAAAAAAATTATCACAATTGAAATCAAAAATGAAGCTACAAAACCTATCAATACTCGTTTTGGAGTAAAGCGATATGAAGAAAAAACTTTATCAAGATAAATAAAAATGGTAGCATTAGCATAATATAACAAAAAACTATAAAGCAATGTGTAACCAAAATTTATCAGCAAAGCATGGTTAAAATGAATTTGGTTCCCGGTAATTAGTCGTATTAACAATAAAACCAAAAAGATGGAAATTGAGATGACTATTGCTCTAGGAATTTCTTTTAGTAATTGCTTCATTTCTGAAATTTTAAAAAAAATATTTGTTCTTCTCTGATTTATGCATTGCAGAAGCTAAAAAACCAACACCCATTCCGACTATCGTTCCAACTCCTGCTTTATCTAACGCCATTCCAATACCTATTCCGATAAACATGCATCCGATAAAAACATACCACGAAATATTTTCGTTTTCTTTGAATTTATCTTGATTTTCCATGATTATAATAATATATAGTGGTTAGTTTATTTACAGCTTATCAATGCGGTTTGCGCTCTATCTAAACCCCAATTTGGATGAAATTGAGATTCAGGTTTAAAGTTAGCAAAAAGTTCAATTGATTTGGCTATTGCTAGACACATTGGTTTGGTATCAGTTTTCCAATATTTGGCTCCACCTATTTCAAATTCGGCTTTAGAAAAAACTGCTCTTGGATTATTTGAATCTATTGCCAATGCTTTACTATATTGTTCCATAACTAAAGCACTATATTTCTGTCCGGTTGTCATCGGATCTTGAACCAGTATCGCTGTATAAAGCATTGCCTGAACTACCATGATTTCGGGATTATTTGGACTAATAGCTGTTGCATTATCTATGGCATCTTGGGCCTTTGTTATAAGAGCTGATGCTTTTTCTTTATCTTTTGTTTCAAATACATCGATAGTGTTGATAAATGCGATGTAGTAATTTGGCAGCCAGTTTGTTTTTTCTACTGATGCGATTCGCTCAAAAGTAGCTACAGCTTCAGTTTTATTACCTTCTCTCCATAGCTGCATTGCTTTTCCCATTCCTTTCTCATACTGAGTTTGTGCTGATAACAGCGAACATATAAAAATTGCGATTGATGTGATAATTGTTTTCATAATGTCTTAATTGTTTAGGTTTATTTGATGATTAAAACTCTTTTAATTTATAGTTCAAAAGTATATTGGTTTTAGCTACTTAAAAATTTATAGTTACCGAACTGTTATTTTTGGTGGATGAACTGCAAAAAAAAACCTGTTCATAAATGAACAGGTTTTTAACTTGGTTTTTATTTATTTATTTGGCAATTAATAACGATTTTGTAATAGATTCCTTTTCTGTAGTTAGTTTTAATATATAAACTCCTGACTTGATTGCACTCGCATTAATGTTAATAGCATTTTTAACTTCGCTAGAAACATTTCCTTCATATACTTCATTTACAATTTGTCCATTTATATTATAGATAACCACTTTTACTTTTGAATCATAGTTTAAAGTAAATTCTAATGTTGAATTTCCTTTTACTGGGTTTGGATATACAGAAACCTCTGCTTTTATATCAGCTATAATACCTTCGTTTGATGCCATTCTTGTGGCTGAACAAGGACAAGCTAAATATCCTAAGTTAACCGTACCATTATCATAGTTTCTATTAACAGCATCCAAAGCTGTATTAATTTGATCTGCTGTGTAAGAAGAAGCACCACCACCTAAAATAGTATTAGCTATAGCCAATAATTCGTTTACTGATTTTCCAGCAAATATTCCTGAAGAAACAACTAAGCTTCCTAATGATGTAGTAGATGGAGAAAACGCTGGATTGGTATCAAACCCTAATGATAATGTTAATGAAATGGCATGACCCGCTAAAACATTTGAATAAGATCTTGCAGTTGGGTTAGTAAGGGTATCTGCATTTAAAGCTCTAGGTGTTGTTCCCGATGGTAAAAAAGCTCTAACAGCTGCTGCCGATGTGAATTTTAAGAATCTTGTTCCTGAACCTATTTGTAAACCTGTTGGGAATTTAGAAGCAAAGTTAGTTGCTAAATAACAACCCCAGTTTCCTCCTGAACAAGCTGCTCCATAACCACCAGGAGTTACCGTTGTAAATCCTTGGCAAGATTGTAGTGTCAATGTTACACTTGAAGAAACTTTACATCCGTTAGCATCAGTTACTGTAACTGTCCATGTTCCTACTGGTAAATTTGCTGTAGCACTTGTTTGAACCGGATTAGTATTCCATGAGTATGAATAAGGAGCTGTTCCACCTGCTGGTGTAGCTGTTCCTGTTCCTGTTCCGCCATAACAAAGTACTTGAGTTCTTACTGTTCCAACAGATAATACAGTTGGTTGTGTAACTGAAACACTCACATTTGTAGTACAACCGTTAGCATCAGTAACCACAGCAGTGTAGTTTACACTTGGCGCTAAACTCCCTCTTGTAAATGAAGTACTTCCATTATCCCATAAAATAGTATATGGAGTAGTTCCACCTGTTGGAGTAATTGTAGCAGAACCATTATTTGCTCCAAAACAAGTTACATTTGTAATTGATGAAGAAGAACTTAATAATGTTGGTTGTTCAACTAGTATACTAAAATCAACTGAACATTCTAAACTATCAGTGACAGTTACTGTATAACTTCCTGCAGCTAATCCTGTAATTGTGCTATCTGTACTTCCATTTGCCCAAGCAAAAGTATATGGTCCAACTCCACCAGAAATAGTTGCACTATCAATAGTAGCAGTTCCGTTACTTCCTCCAAAACAAGATACTGCTGTGCTAGATACACTAGCTTTAATGGCATCTGGTTCTGATACTTCGAAATGTGTAGATTCTGAGGATACCACACCATTAGCATCAGTTACAGTAGCTGTATAAGTACCGGCACTTAAACCTGTAAATTCATATGAATTACTTTCAACAGAACCCGAAGTAGCTCCGTTTGATAATGTAAAAGTAAATGGTGCTAAACCTCCAGTTACAGTAAGAGTAACCGATCCTGTCAAGTAACCATGACAATCCACATTTGAATTAATGTGAAAGCTATATGAACGGTTTGAATTACAATCTAAATAACCTTGATCTACAGTTCCGTTATCAAAGTTTTCGTTGATAGCAGTAGCAGTAGCATTTATATCTGATAAATTACCTTCAACACAACCACCAATTACTTGATTAGCATAAGTTAAAAAATCTGCTACAGTCATTCCTGCATGAGTACCTGATAAAATTGGTAAAGAACCAAAACCAGTAGTACTAGAAGCAAAATCTGCATCATATACATCAAAACCAACTGCTAAAGACACCGCTAATACTTGAGAAGCTAACGTATTGTTGATTGAACCTGCAGGGTCAACAATTGCCCCTGATAATAAAGCAGGAGTTCCTCCAGAAGGAAGAAAATCTTCAACTGCTTGTGAACTCGTAAAAGTCAAGGTATTTTCACCACATCCAATAGTAATACCATCTGGAAAAGCTGCATCAAAATTCGCATCGCGATAACATCCTGGATTTCCACCATTACAAACTGTTCCCCATCCACCTATAGTGAATGTTTTAAACTGTCCCTGACAATTTTGTGCAGATAGATTAGATATCCCTAAAAGGAACATCACATAAAGGCATTGAGTTAATCTTTTTTTCATTTAAAAAGTATTTAGTTTTAAAATAAACGGAAATTATTTCCGTTTTTGGTTAGTAAAAAAGTGAGGTCTTTTTTGAAGCGCCGAAACTAAAACAATACATATCATTCACAATAATTCTCCCATAAAAAACTCAAATAACCGATGAAATGCATTTTCTATTAAATTTGAATCTCTTAATCGGTTTTTTACAAAACTAGTGGTGTGTTTTGTCGACAAACTAAACCGTGAAAAGGGTTTATCATATAGTCGAACTGAAAAAAAAAACCTGTTCGATTAGGAACAGGTATTTTCGTTTGAATTATTAATTATCTGACAGGATATTTATCTTTAAAGAAAGCTACTATCTAGTTGTTTCTTGTTGTTTTTCTAATTAACTGAGGCTAAATTAGTTGTTCACCATTTCTAAATCTAACTTAATCGTTAAACTACCGCAAAACTCGATAGACTTACAAAAAATTAAAATTTGATGCTTTTCATCGATGTTTTTTTGGTTGTAAAATCTATTTAACAATTTATTCCGCATCGCTCCATAGCGTTTTCACAAAGTGCTCGATCGAAATTCAAAAAAATCTTTTGAAAATTCATAATTTGTAATTCGTAATTGATAAATTATAATTTACCTTTGCTCGCTTACAAAAAATTTCGATTATGATTTATAAATTCAGAGCAATTCTTGATGCCGAAGAGGATGTTTTCAGAGATATTGCTATTCAGGAAGATGATACTTTAGAAGATTTACACAATGCTATCGTTAATGCTTTTGGTTTTGATGGATTAGAAGTAGCTTCATTTTATACTTGTGATGACACATGGAATCAGGAAGAAGAAATTCCGATGTTTGACACTGGCGATATTCCCGGCGAGCAAAAAACAATGAGTGATTATACATTAAATCAACTGCTTGGTAAAGATCAAACGAAGATTATTTATGTGTATGATTTTATCAATATGTGGACATTCTTAGTTGAACTTGCTGCCGTTGAAGAAGCTGAAGTCGGAGAAACGTATCCAAATTTATTATTTTCTCATGGTGAATTGCCGGCTATAGCACCTGAAAAAGAGTTCGAAGCCGAAGGTGAAGATTTCTATTCTGAATTTGAAGACGATTTAGATGAAGATGATTTAGATGCTTTTGGTGGTGATGATAGTTTTGAAGATTACGGATTTGAAGAGAATTGGAATTAGTTTCTAGAGAATAGAAAAAAGAAGCAAGAGAAAAGAAAATAATATTAAATATAAATTGCCAAGATTTAACCGAACTATATTTGTTCTTTCTTCTTGGCTCTTTCATCTAAAAGAAAAATGATCAACCTATTTAACACTCATATTGAGAGTTTGTCAATACACCGAGTTGGAAACAAAAACAAAAATGAATCTGTATTTCTTTCGGAACAACCATATAATTTAAATGACGAGATTGTTCCTTTATTAAAAGAATATTTCTTTAAATCCTTTCGCGAAAAAGAGGAAAACTATTTTCAGTTTGCTCATGAAGTTGATTTGGAATATAACGAAATGTTCAATTTAGCTTCGGAAATTTTTACAAACCCGAGTAATATTCACGAGGTTTCAAAAAAGATTACCAATCATCTTTATGAACAATCTAATCATCCTCACATTAAAAACGGAGAAGTTTATGTGACGTACTTAACTAACTTAAACATTGACAATAATGTTGTTGATGCCATTGGTGTTTTCAAAAGTGAAATCATGTCTGATTTTATGCAGTTTGAAGAAAAAGGAAAGTCGCTTGAAATGATTCTGCAACAAGGAATTAATCTGAATAAATTAGATAAAGGTTGCCTAATTTTTAACTACAAAAAAGAAGAAGGTTACAAAATTTTAAGTGTCGATAGTAATCGTTATGACACACGTTATTGGTTAGAACATTTCCTTTCTGTTGATGCATTTCAGGATGAAAATTTCATTACCAAAAAGTATTTAAAATTCTGTCAAGGATTTGCTAAAGATGTTGTTTTTCCTGCTGAAGACAAGAAAGAAGAAGTAATGTTTATGAATCGTTCGGTAAATTATTTTGCCAAAAACGACCAGTTTGAAGAAAGCAATTTTCTAAATGAAGTATTAGATAATCCAGATTTAATTCCGGAGTTCAAGAATTATAAAGTTGATAAAGGCGAAAAATACAGCATTGAAGATATTACTACGTTTCCAATTGCAAATAATGCCGTTTCTGATGCCAGAAGATCTATTAAAAACGTAATTAATTTGGATACTAATATTCAAATCAAACTTGATTTTATAAATCCTGAAAGCGCTGAAAAATATGTAGAAAAGGGTTGGGATGAAGAAAAACAAATGTATTATTACTTAGTATATTTCAATAAAGAACAAAAAAGTTAATATTTTAATTTAATAACGAAAACAATTTTTAAATCCCCATCTGTTAATTCAGTTGGGGATTTTCAATTTTATATTTTTAATTATAAATTAAGCTTAACAAAAGCTATTATATTTGTTACTTCTGATATTGCTATGAAATTCAAATTTCTCTATATTATATTCATTTATCTTGTTCTTTTTCAATTTGTTCATGGACAAGAAAAAAAGAGCAAGAACGATTCCGTAAAAGTATATCAGAAAATTGAAGAATATTCTAATAAGTCTAAATTCAATAAATTCATTTATCGTCTTCTTTTCAAATCACAACGAGGTGAAATTAAAAATCAAAAAAATGCTAGAAAAGCATACTTCATCAAAAAATCTTTTGAAAGAAATGAATGTAAAATCATAAGGAATATAAATATTGAAACTTTAGATCCATTTGGCTATAATGTTGATAATTATAAAGATGTGCCCGAAAAAGGATTTGAGAAGTTTGGTAATCATTTACATATAAAATCCAAAAACTGGACAATTAGAAACTTACTTCTTTTTAAGAAAAACGAACCTTTAGATTCAATTGTAATAAAAGAATCCGAACGTCTGATTAGAAGACAACGTTTTATCAGAAGTGTCATTATAAAACCTGTCGAAATTCCTGGCTCTATAGATTCAGTAGATGTTTCGGTAAGAGTATTGGATTCATGGAGTTTAATACCTAGTGGTTCAGTATCTGGTTCAAGAGGAAATTTCGATTTGACAGAAAGAAATTTTTTAGGATTAGGCCATGAGATTGTAAATGATTTTTCTAAAAGATTTGATGATCATCGAAAAGCATATAAGGCTCGTTATACGGTTAATAATATTAAAAACACCTATATAAGAAGCTCTTTAAGTTATGACAAAGATTTTAATGATAACATAACTCGTAGTGCTCGATTAGAAAGGCAGTTTTTCTCTCCTTTAACAAGATTAGCTTATGGCGCTTATTACGAAAACCGATTTTATACTGATTCACTTCCTGATAATTTAGGAATCTTTAAAAATCAAGATTTCAATTTAAAAACGCAACAATATTGGTTTGGTCATTCCTTTAAAATCTTTAAAGGAAAAAGTGAAGATTTTAGAACTACAAATCTAGTAACTTCTCTTGGTTTTAAAAACATTTCATATTTTAATCGTCCGTCATTAGATTATGATCCTGACAAGTTTTTTGCCACAGAAAAACTTTATTTAGCTACAATTGGACTAAACACAAGAAAATTTACCGAAGATAAATACTTATTTAATTACGGAATTATTGAAGATGTTCCTTATGGACAAGTATATGCAATAACAGGAGGATTTCAAGATAAAAACAATAGTAGAAGAAGTTATTTTGGAGGAAGAATTGCCTATGGCTCCTATTTTTCATTTGGCTATGCTGCTATAAATGTTGAATTAGGTAGTTTTTTATATAGTGGAAAAACACAAGAAACAACATTAAGAATTGAAGCTAATTATTTTACAAATTTAATTTCAATTGGAAGTTGGAGAATTAGGCAATTTGTAAAACCTCTTTTAATTATTGGAAACCATCGGGCTAATTCTATTAAAGACAGAGTTACTATTTCGGAACAAAATGGCATTTCAGGTTTTGACAATCCATTAATCAACGGAACAAAAAAACTATTTTGTGCTTTTCAAACCCAAACTTACGCACCTGGTAATTGGCATGGATTCCGATTTAGCCCTTTCTTTAATATGAACATTGGTGTTCTCGGCAATGAAGAAGATAATTTATTTAATGATGACATCTACTCTATTTTTAGTCTTGGTGTTCTAATCAATAACGATTATTTAGTCTTTAATAGCTTTCAAGTATCGTTTTCATTTTATCCAAAAATTCCATTTCAAGGAACTAATATCTTGAGAACAAATAGTTTTAGAAATGATGATTTGTCTTTACCCGATTATCAAATTGGCGAACCAACTATTGTACAATACAAATAAAAAGGCATTAATTATTTGTAAGTATATTTGATTATAAATCAATGAAAATATGTACTTTATCGATTATATTTGGTATTTTATCTATATAACACTAAGTTTATTTCACCAAACCAAAACCTTAACTCCATGGAAACAAATTACATAACTGATGGAATGGTGAAAAAAAACTATCGCTGTTCCTTACTTGGACATCGCTTTGTAGAGATAAAGAAAGTAAACAATCATTTTAAAGAATTTGAATGTAAAACTTGTAAAATACAAGCAACAAATGATAGTAAAGGTCAAAAAATTACATTGACGTCTAAACTAAAAGAAATCAACGAAACGCTTTTCTATTTGAATTTAAAGAAACAATTTCTTTCTAAATTTTACTTTAAGAAAGACTCGTAACAAAATAAGGTTATATTCGTCATATCGAAAACCTTAAAAAAACCAGTCTTGGAATCTACCATACTTTCTATTAAAAATCTCCACAAACGTTACGGCAAAATTCACGCTGTAAATAATGTTTCTCTCGAAATACATAAAGGCAATGTTTATGGAATTCTTGGACCAAATGGTTCGGGAAAATCGACAACTTTGGGTATTGTACTAAATGTTGTTAACAAAACTTCTGGCGAATACAGTTGGTTTGACGGAACGATGCAAACGCATGAAGCTTTAAAAAAAGTGGGAGCCATCATTGAACGCCCAAATTTTTATCCATACATGACAGCCAAGGAAAACTTAGAATTGGTTTGTAAAATAAAAAACATCGATTATTCTAAGGTAAATGAAAAACTTGAAATTGTTGGACTAACAGACAGAAAAGACAGCAAATTCAAGACCTTTTCATTAGGAATGAAACAACGATTAGCCATAGCTTCTGCCCTTTTAAATGATCCCGAAATTTTAATTCTAGACGAACCTACTAATGGATTAGACCCACAAGGAATTCATCAAATTCGCGATATTATCCGTTTGATTGCCTCACAAGGAACGACCATTTTATTAGCTTCTCATTTATTAGACGAAGTTGAAAAAGTGTGTAGTCATGTTTTAGTTTTGCGATTTGGTAAAATTCTGTATAGCGGCACCGTTGACGGTATGAGCAACCAAGGTGGCTTTTTTGAATTGCAAGCAGAAAGTAATTCCAAACTTATTGAAACGCTGAAAAATCATCCCGAAGTTGAAAAAATTTCGGAAGTGGAAGGTAAAGTAATTGTCTATTTTAAAAGCCAATTTGATGCTTCGCTTTTGAATAGATATTTGGTAGAAAAAGGGATTTACCTCAACCATTTGGTGTTTAAAAAAATGAGTTTAGAAGAACAATTTCTTGAATTAACAAAAAACTAACATGAAAAGATTACTCATCATAGAATTACAAAAAATCTGGAAAAATCGCGCCAGTAAAGTATTAACGGTAAGCTATTTTGTGATACTGTCATTTATTGCTTTAATAGCATCCATTAATATAAAAATTGGAAATTTTCAATTGCATTTTGCCGAAATGGGAATTTTTAATTTTCCTTTCATTTGGCACTTCAATACCTATATCGCTGCAATCCTTAAATTCTTTTTAGCCATTGTAATCGTTTCAATGATGGCAAATGAATACAGTTATGGAACATTAAAACAAAACCTTATTGACGGAATGAGTAAGAAAGAATTTGTACTTTCTAAATTCCTGACCGTTGTGCTTTTTGCTTTTGCATCTACTGTTTTTGTCTTTGTTATGTCTCTAATTTTAGGTTATAGTTTTTCATCTTATACCGAAATTGGGATTGTCTTTTCAGATATGGAATATATATTAGCTTACTTTGTTAAGTTAGTTGGATTTTTCTCTTTCTGTTTGTTTTTAGGAGTTCTAGTTAAACGTTCCGCTTTTGCAATAGGATTTCTTTTTGTTTGGAATATTATAGAAGGTATTGCAAACGGAGTTTTAACATTTAAAGTTTTTCCAAAAAGTGATATAGCATCACAAATTACCAAATTCTTTCCTTTAGAATCTATGAGTAATTTAATTGTGGAACCTTTTACACGATTGAGTGTGATAAAAAACATTCAAACTGCTGTCGGTGATACTAATATAAAAGACTATGACGTGCATTTTTCTTCCATTCTAATCGTTTTGTTTTGGACATCTTTATTCATTTTCTTATCTTATAAAATCATAAAAAAGAGAGATTTATAGCTACGTTTCAATCATCACCCGAGGCGAAGCCGAATTGTTTGGAGCGCAGCGGAAAAAATCAATTCTTAAAGAAAACATAAATAGGCAAAGTTCTTTTTATGTTTTCTTATTTATTTGCTAATTTTAGCGAATGAAAATGAATCGCTTCTATTTACCTTTTGTTTTGCTTTTTTCTTTGAATTGTTTATCTCAATTTAGTAAAACCCATTATATACCGCCACTTTCTGGCTCATCCAGTGTAACATCTGAAGATCAATTTATTTATATTTCTACACCAAATGTTAATCCTGTAAATTTCAGAATTATTGAACTTGGTGGAAATACCATCATCGGAACCGTTACAAGAAACGTCCCATATGTATATAATGTTGGTTTTGGTAACGATACACAACTACATGTTGACCAATCGCTAGCGAGTAATGTTTTAAACAACAAAGGATATATAGTCGAAGCTGATGATTTAGTTTATGTTTCAGCCAGAGTAACCGCTGGCAATGGAAATCAGGCCGGACAAGTAGTTTCAAAAGGATTAGCTGCTCTAGGTTTACGATTTAGAGTTGGTGCATTTACAAATACTTTAGTTAATAATTATGTTGATATTCATTACACTTTTGTTTCCGTTTTAGCATCAGAAAATAACACAACTGTCACGTTTAGTGGGATGAAAACTGGAGTGGAATTAGTGAATAGTGCTACAGGGAATTCCACTTTCAGCATTGTTCTAAATAGAGGAGAAAGCTATGTTATGGCAGTTCAAGGACCAAATACTGAAAACAGAGATGGATTAATTGGTTCTTTAGTTTTGGCCGATAAACCTATTGCTGTTAACTGCGGTTCGTTTGGAGGTTCTAATGCAGTAGCCAATCTTGATTTAGGTTTTGATCAAATAGTTCCCGTGGAGAGAATAACAAGTAACGATTATATTTTTATAAAAAGTACTGGAATTGATGAAGTAGAAAAAGTTATTTTAGTCGCTGATGAAGACAACACCGAAATATTTTTAAATGGTAGTACAATTTCAAGCTACACTTTAAATTCTGGTGATTATGCTTCATTACTCGGATCAAATTTTAGCGCAAATGGAAATTTATATGTAACATCTTCTAAAAAAGTTTTTGCCTATCAAAGTATTGGCGATGATGGTGCTGTAGATCAAAGAAATCAGGAACTTTTTTTTGTACCTCCATTAAGTTGTCAAACACCCAGAGTTATAGATAATATTCCTTTTATTGATCTTATTGGTACGCGTCAATTTACTGGAAGAGTTACCATAGTTACAACAACAGGTGCAACCATGAATTTTACTATTGATGGAACAAACTACACTCTCGCAAGTATAGCAGGAATTGGAGTAAACGTAGTTGGACCTATTGCAGTAATTGGAAATACAAATTATGAAACTTATGTACTTACGGGTGTAACTGGTAATGTTTCAGTATATTCAACTGGCGAATTGTATTTAGCTGCTTATGGTTCTGAACAAGCTGCAACTTTTGGAGGGTATTATTCCGGTTTCACTTTTAAGCCCGAAATATCCTTTAATGAGGTTGACATAACACAATTAGGTTGTATTCCAAATTCTATTTTAAGTGTAAATTCACTTAGCCCTTTTGATGTTTTTCAATGGTATTTTAACGGAAGTCTAATTCCAGGAGCAACCAATAATACATACCAACCTTTGAATGCTCCTGCAGGTTTTGGTCCAGGATATTACTATGTTTCCGCTACAATTGCAGGTTGTACAAGTCCAAAGGATTCTGATAATATTCCAGTAAGCTCTTGTCCAAATGATATTGATAACGATGGTGTAAATGATAACATTGATCTTGATAACGACAACGATGGAATTACTAATTGTAACGAATCATTTGGCGACCAAAATTTTAATCTGACCAATACTGCAGCAGGAACAATTGTAATACCAGGAAGTTATAGTAATCCATATACTGGTGCAATCGCTTTTTCAGGAACAGCAACACCTTCTGCCACTCCGATTACTGGTGATGCAAATGGAAATTTTGTTACTGAAGCTGCACAAGGGAAAGAAAATTCAGTAAGTTATACCGTTTCTAATTTCACATCCCCAATAAGTTTAGCAATAGAATATGCAACTGTCGCAAATCCTACAGATTTATTTACTTCTTCAACAGAAATTAGAATATCATGTCCGGTAAATGAAACATTGACCGTTTTAAATCCAAACAACGAATTATTGATTGATACTAATTATGATGGAATTTATGAAAGTGGCATTACGCAATATTCTTCTTTTGAAATTCGATTTAGATTGAATAATAGTGTTTCATTAGCTGCCGGAACTGGAACTTTTTCCATCAGGGGAAATTTGATTAATTCAATTAGCATAACTAACTTAAATCTTTCGGATACAAGCACAAGCAGAGTTGCTTTGCGATTAATTACAACATGTATTCCAAAAGATTCAGATGTTGACAGTGTTGCTGATCAAAATGATTATGATACTGATAATGATTCCATTTTAGATCTATATGAAGCACAAGCACAAAGTGGCATAACATTTTCTAATATTGATGTTAATGGAGATGGAATTGACGATGCTTTTGGCACAGGAATTATTCCAACTGATACAGATTCAGATGGGATTCCGAATATTTTAGATTTAGATTCTGACAATGATGGAATTCACGACCTCGACGAAACTGGATTTAATATAACTGATGCGGATAACAATGGTGTACTAGACGGGGCAAATTTTGGCACCAACGGATTATTTAATCCACTAGAAACCTCTGCTGATAGTGGTATTTTAAAACCTATTTATATTCTTGCAGATACAGATGCAGACGGAATTTACAATGCTATAGAGCTTGACAGCGATAATGATTTGTGTAATGACGTTATCGAAGCAGGTTATTTAGATAGTAATTTAGACGGATTATTAGGCGGAATAACGCCTCCGACAATTAATATCATCAACGGGCTTGTAACAAGTGGTATTGGTTATGGAAATCCAAATCCAAATTATATAATTGCTGCGCCAATAGTTATCAATACACAACCACAAAACAATACAGCTTGCGAACTGCAAAGTGTTACTTTTACTATCAGCACGAATTTAGTAAACACTTATCAATGGCAATTATCAATAGATAGCGGAGTAACTTGGTCAATTATTTTAAACAATGCTACATACTCTGGAGCTGGTACCAATGCATTAACGGTTTCGAATGTAACTCCAACTATGGATGGTTATCAGTATCGTTGCTTTTTGAATAAAAACGGAAATACATGTGGATTAAATTCTACGGCTGCTATACTTACAACTTATCCATTACCTGTTGTAACAACCCCAATTTCATTGAAACAATGTGACGATGATACCGACGGAATTTCAACTTTCAATTTAACTCAAAAGAATGATGTTATTTCTACAAATTATTTGAATGAAACTTTTACATACTTTACTTCACTTGCAGCCGCAAATACTCAAAACATTACCTTTTTAATTACTAATCCAATTGCCTATACTTCGGGAAGTAGCAGTGTTTATGCCCGTGTAGAAAATAATAATGGTTGTTTTAGAGTAGCCAGAATTGATTTATTAGTATCGGTGACCCAAATTCCGGCTAGCTATATCATTCCAAATCAATATTTATGTGATGATTATCTGGATGCCGTTAATAATGATAGAGATGGAATTTCGGGGCCTTATAATTTTACAAGCATTACCAACAATTTACTCGGATTCCTTCCTGGTCCTAGTTCAAATTACAGTATAAAATATTATAAAAACGAAGCTGATTTCCTTGCTGAAACAGACGCCTTAGGAAACTCATTGGCTATAACAAACACTTCAGCATATCGAAACATTGGGTTCCCTAATTCGCAAACGATTTGGGTTCGTGTTGAAAGCAATTTAGACAATTCCTGTTATGGTTTTAAAACATTCAATGTTGTAGTAGAAGCTTTGCCAACTGCCAATCCGATTAATGCAATCAATCTTATTCGTCAATGTGATGACGATCAAGATGGTATTTTTGGTTTCGACACCTCAACTATTCAAGCTACAGTTTTGAATGGACAAACTGGAGTAAATGTGAAATATTTCAGAGCTAATGGTACGCAACTATCAACACCATTGCCAAATCCATTTTTTGTAACTGGAACAGAAACGATTACTATAAGAGTTTCAAATAATTCAACCCAAACAGGTGGTCAACCTTGTTATGATGAAGAAACCTTGGACTATATTGTTGACGATTTGCCAGAAGCATTTGCCATTTCATCAAATTTAATAGCAATATGCGATGAAGAAATTAATCCTGTTGACCAAAATGGATTGCATGATTTTGATACTTCAACATTTCAATCTACCATTCTTGGAAGCCAAACTGCTGTAAACATCTATTATTTTGACCAAAATAATAATCCGTTGCCAAGTCCGTTGTCAAATCCATACACAACAGGAACTCAAAATGTGAGAGTGGTTGTTGAAAATCCAATAAACACAACCTGCAAGGCTCAATTAACAATCCCTTTTGTTGTTTATCCAACTCCTAAAATAGATTTAGAAGAAAACATTATCATCTGTTTGCCAACAACACAAGCTCTAATTGACGGCGGAATTCTTGATGGTACACCAACTTCTGATTATTCATTTCAATGGTATACTAATAACGTTTTGATGCCTGGTATAACAACTCCATCATTAACTGTAACTACTCCGGGAACTTATAGTGTTGATGTTACCAATGCTTTTGGTTGTACAAAAACCAGAGTAATTACAGTCACAGGTTCTGAAATTGCTACAATACAGTCTATAGACGTGGTTGATTTGGCTGATATAAATACTATAACTGTCAATGTAACAGGTTTAGGCAATTATGAATTTGCGCTCGATGATATTAACGGACCTTATCGCGACAGCAATTTATTTGAAAATGTTCCTATGGGACTTCATGATATTTATGTTCGTGACAAAAACGGTTGTGGTTCACTTGGACCAATAACTGTTGCTGTACTTGGAATTCCGCAATATTTCACACCAAATGGTGATGGCTATAACGATTATTGGAATGTAAAAGGTGTAAATGCTCAATTTAATTATCTTTCAACGATATATATTTTTGACCGTTTTGGAAAATTATTGAAACAGATTGGAACAACTGGCATAGGTTGGGACGGAACATTTAACGGACATACAATGCCAGCTGATGATTATTGGTATAACATTAAATTTGAAGATGGCAGAAGTGCTAAAGGACATTTTACTTTAAAACGATAATACAATTATGAGAGTTGTTGCATTTTTTATTTTCATTGGTATGATTTCTAAAGCACAGGAAGCTAAAGTTACATCGGGAAAAGTAGAACGCCTTGTGAATTTTAAATCGCATTATGTCGACGCACGAAATATTGATGTTTGGTTACCAAATGGTTATTCTGACAAAGAAAAATATGCGGTTTTATATATGCACGATGGACAAATGCTTTTTGATGCCGAAAACACTTGGAATAAACAAGCATGGGAAGTTGATGAAACAGCCGGAAAGCTAAATGATGAAGGAAAAACAAAAAAATTCATAGTGGTTGGTATATGGAATAATGGCCAAAAACGCCATTTTGAGTATTTCCCTCAAAAAGCTTTCAAAAAACTTTCTACCGAAGAAAAAGAGTTTGTATCCAACAGTTTAAAATTAAAAGGAAGGATAAATGAGACTTTTAATCCTATTTCAGATAATTATCTCAAATTTATTGTTACTGAATTAAAGCCTTTCATTGACATTCATTTTTCAACACAAAAGGATAAAGACAATACGTTTATTGCAGGTTCTAGCATGGGTGGTTTGATTTCATTATATGCCATTTGTGAGTATCCCGATGTTTTTGGAGCGGTGGCTTGTCTTTCGACACATTGGACGGGGATTTTTCAACTAGAGGACAATCCGGTTCCAGCTACTTTTTTTGATTATATGAGAACCTATTTACCTGACCCAAGAACACATCGGATTTATTTTGATTATGGCGACCAGACTTTGGACCAACTCTACTTTTCTTTACAATTAACCGCAAATGATATTATGAGAGAAAAAGGATTTAACAATGCGAATTGGACAACCTTATTATTTCCTGGAAAAGATCATTCAGAAAAATCCTGGGCAGAGCGGTTGCATATTCCATTAGAGTTCCTGTTGAAGCAATAGCCCTAGCCCGGATGGGAATGGCATCCTTTTTCTTTTAAAAAAAGAAAAAGATATAATGGACAGCCGGATTAGCTCCTAAATAAAAAACCCATTCAGTTACGAATGGGTTTATTTTTATAATAGATTCCTCGTTTTACTCAGAATAACAAGTCGTATTAAATTTTATTACGTTTTCTATCAGTTTCATTCAGATAAATTTTTCTCAAACGAATAGATTTTGGTGTAACCTCAACATACTCATCTTTTTGAATGTACTCTAACGCTTCTTCTAAAGAGAAAATAATTGGCGGAATAATTCTGGCTTTTTCATCATTACCAGAGGAACGAACGTTAGATTGTTTTTTTGCTTTGGTTACGTTGATGCTCATATCATCGCTTCGAGAGTTTTCTCCGATAACCTGACCTTCGTATATTTCATCATTTGGATTGACAAAGAATTTACCGCGATCTTGTAATTTATCGATAGAATAAGGGATTGCTTTTCCGTTTTCCATAGAAATTAACGAACCGTTGTTTCTTCCAGGAATTTCTCCTTTGAATGGTTCGTAACCAATATAACGGTGTGCCATGATAGCTTCACCAGCAGTAGCAGTAAGCAATTGATTTCTTAAACCAATAATTCCCCGAGACGGGATGTTGAATTTAATAATCATGCGTTCTCCTTTGGCTTCCATACTCAACATTTCTCCTTTACGGATGGTAACGAATTCAACTGCTCTACCAGATAAATGTTCCGGTAAATCGATAGTTAATTCTTCAATTGGTTCACATTTTTTACCATCAATCTCTTTGATGATTACTTGTGGTTGACCGATTTGTAATTCGTATCCTTCTCTTCTCATTGTTTCGATTAGAACTGATAAGTGGAGAACGCCACGACCAAAAACCATGAATTTATCAGCTGAATCGGTTTCACCTAATTTCATTGCCAAGTTTTTTTCTAACTCTTTTGTCAAACGATCTCTAATGTGACGTGAAGTCACAAATTTTCCTTCTTTACCAAAGAAAGGTGAATCGTTAATTGTAAACAGCATACTCATTGTTGGCTCATCGATTGCAATAGTTTGCAATGCTTCAGGATTTTCGAAATCGGCAATGGTATCACCAATTTCAAAACCTTCGATTCCAACAATAGCACAAATATCTCCGGCAATTACGCTTTCTACTTTTTTACGTCCAAGACCTTCAAAAGTGTGTAATTCCTTAATTCTTGATTTTAATATTTTACCATCTCTTTTTACTAAAGAAATTGGCATTCCTTCTTTTAATTCACCTCTTTCCAAACGACCAATTGCGATACGACCGGTAAATGAAGAGAAATCTAATGAAGTAATTAACATTTGAGGTGTTCCTGTAGAAACTTTTGGAGCTGGAACATGAGCCACAACCATATCCAATAAAGGCTCAATGTTTGTTGTCATATTTCTGAAATCATCAGACATCCAGTTATTTTTTGCTGAACCATATACTGTTGGAAAATCCAACTGCCATTCTTCAGCACCTAATTCATACATTAGATCGAAAACTTTTTCATGAACTTCTTCCGGAGTACAATTTTCTTTGTCTACTTTATTAATAACAACACATGGTTTCAAACCTAAATCAATTGCTTTTTGCAATACAAAACGTGTTTGTGGCATTGGCCCTTCAAAAGCATCTACCAATAAACAAACTCCATCAGCCATATTTAATACTCGTTCTACTTCACCACCAAAATCGGCGTGACCTGGAGTATCGATAATGTTAATTTTTGTTCCTTTATATACAACCGAAACGTTTTTAGAAGTAATTGTAATTCCTCTTTCGCGCTCTAAATCATTATTGTCAAGAATTAAATCACCTGTGTTTTCGTTTTCACGAAATAACTGACAGTGATACATAATTTTGTCAACCAAAGTTGTTTTACCGTGATCAACGTGGGCAATAATAGCAATGTTTCTGATAGATTCCATCTGTGTTTTTTTGAAGGTGCAAAGGTACACTTTATTTTTAGATAAAAAACCAATAAACAATTTGTTTAAAATTTAGTAATAGAAACAAGTCAAGTGTTGTTTTTACAATATTTTTATAAAGAAATACTGAAAATTAATTATTGATTATGTAAATTTGAAACAATGAAAACCGATACAAATAAAATTACATTATCTTTTATATTAATATTAATGCTTGTGGCAGTCGTTGGTCACAAATTATTTTCTAATTATTTTTTAGAATCGGTTACCCAATCTTCTTTCGAATATAGCATCGTTAAAGATTTTATCTTTATTCTTATTTCTGGTTTAATACTAAAATTATTTTTGATTCAAAATAAAAAAAAGAACAAGTCTGTTTTTGAAAAATTACAGCTTACCAACATTGAAATCAAAGAATCAAATGAACGTTATGATATTGTAGCCAAAGCAACAAGTGATACTATATGGGATTGGAAAATAGAAGAAGACAGTTTTATTTGGAACAAAGGAATTCAAGGTGTCTTTGGATACAAAAAAGAAGATATAGGTTCAACATCAAAATGGTGGTTTGATAGAATTCATCCTGAAGACAGTCTGAAAATGTCGGTTAAACTGTATTCTTTTTTAGAGCAGAAAACCGAAAAGTGGCAAGATGAATACCGTTTTAAATGTGCTGATGGTAGTTATAAGTATGTTTTTGATAGAGGTTTCTTGGTTAAAGACGCCAATGGAAAACCTATAAGAATGATTGGAGCCATTCAAGACGTTACCAAGCAAAAAGAAGAAGAACAACGACTTAGATTACTTGAAACAGTAATTACACAAACCAAAGATGCTGTCATGATTACGGACATTGATACTTCGAAAAGTGTAATTCCAAATATCATATTCGTCAATTCTGCTTTTACTGATATGACTGGTTATAGCGAAGAAGATGTTATTGGAAAATCGCCAGAAATATTTTTCGGAAAAAAATCAGATATTTTTGAATTTGATAAACTGAAGACAGCCATTCAGAAATATAAAGAATGTTTTGTAGAAACTATAAGTTATAAAAAGAATGGCGAAGAATTTTGGGTAAATTTTTCTATGATTCCTGTAACAGATAAAGACGGGGAACATTCTCACTGGATTTCAATCCAAAGAGATGTTACAGAGGAAAAAGAAAAGGAAAAAGAAAGAGAACAACTTATTAGAGAGTTGACTCAAAACAATAAAGATTTAAAACAATTTTCCTATATTACTTCACACAATTTAAGAGCGCCATTATCCAATTTAACGGGATTATTAAACCTTATTGAAGATATCAATATAGAAGATCCTGATTTAAAAGAAATAATCAACGGTTTTTCTAAATCAACTCATCTGTTAAATGAAACAATAAATGACTTGGTTAAAGTTATTATCATCAAAGACAACCCTTCGATTCAAAAAGAAAAAGTATTGATTAAGGATGTATTTGAAAATGTTTTCAATCAACTCAGTTTCTTGATTAGCGTTAATAAACCTATTCTGAAAATTGATTTAGAAGACGTAAGTATTTTAGAAATAAACAAATCTTATTTAGAAAGTATTTTTTTAAATTTACTAACGAATGCCATAAAGTATCGAGACCTAAACAGACAATTAAAAGTTACTATTAGTACAAAAGTTATAGATGATAAATTAATAATAACTTTCAAAGACAGCGGAATAGGAATTGATTTAAATAAGAATAAGGATAAAATTTTTGGTCTCTATCAACGTTTTCACAACTATCCGGACAGTAAAGGATTAGGATTGTACTTGGTTAAATCACAAGTGGAAAGTATGGGAGGGACAATTTCAGTTGCCAGCACAGTTGGAAAAGGAACTACATTTACAATAATTTTTAACTATAATTAGACAATTATGTTAGATAAAATACTATGTGTGGATGATGACCCTATAACACTCATGCTTTGTAAAAAAGTTGTTGAGAGGGTTGAATTTGCAAAAGAAATAGTAACTGCCAAGAATGGTTTAGAAGCAATTGAATACTTCGATAACTTATTTGAAGAAAGAAAAACAAACGATTCAATTGAGTATCCAGCATTAGTACTTTTAGATTTAAACATGCCAGTTATGGATGGATGGGAATTTTTAGAAAGTTATATGCTCAAGGAATATCAAAATATATTTATTTCAACCCGATTTATTGTTTTGTCCTCCTCTATAGACCCATATGACATAAATAAGTCAAAAACTTATCCTGTTATCGGCTTTTTATCCAAACCCATTACTAAAGAAATGTTAGAAAATTTGAAAACATAATTTTCCATAAATAAAAAAGCACTCAAAATTGAGTGCTTTTTTATTTATAAGGTGGTTTCGATTATAATTTTGAAACGTGTTTAGTTAACTTAGATTTTAAATTAGCAGCTTTATTATCGTGAATGATATTTTTCTTAGCTAATTTATCTATCATTGAAACAACAGCAGATAATTTTGCAGAAGCATCAGATTTATCAGTTGATAATCTTAATGCTTTAATAGCATTACGAGTAGTTTTGTGTTGGTATCTGTTTAATACTCTTCTTTTTTCGTTACTTCTAATTCTCTTTAAAGCTGACTTGTGATTTGCCATTTTTTCTTTCTTTTATTTAAAATTGTAGCCCGTAGGGGAATCGAACCCCTCTTACCAGGATGAAAACCTGGCGTCCTAACCGATAGACGAACGGGCCATCTTTCTCAATTCGGATGCAAAAATACAACTATTTTTTATTTTCACAATAGTGAAGTCGAAAAAAAAATATTTTTTTTTAATATGCTTTCGCAAACAGTACTCTACCAGTAGATTTAGCTCCTGAAAAAATACATTCCCCTTCCTCTTCTACTCTATTTAAAGGTATACAACGGATGGTCGCCTTGGTTAAATCTTTGATTTTTTCTTCTGTTTCTGGAGTTCCATCCCAATGTGCAGCAATAAAGCCTGTTTTATTTTCTAAAACATCTTTGAATTCATCAAAAGAATTGACTTCTGTTATGTGTGCATTTCTATATTGTAAAGCACGAGTAAATAAATCATTTTGAATTTGTACTAATAAATTCGAAATATAAGTTACTATACCCTCTTTTGTCCTCACTTCTTTAGATAAAGTATCTCTTCTTGCAATTTCAAAAGTTCCGTTTTCTATATCTTTAGGACCGATCGCAATTCGAACTGGAACTCCTTTCAATTCCCATTCAGCAAATTTAAATCCTGGTTTTTGAGTAGTTCTATTATCAAACTTGACTGAAATATTTAGTTTTTTAAATTGTACTACTAAATCATTAGCAACATTAGAAATAGCATCATACTCTTCATCTGTTTTAAAAATTGGAACAATTACCACTTGAATTGGAGCTAAATTAGGTGGCAATACCAATCCGTTATCATCAGAATGTGTCATTACTAAAGCTCCCATCAATCTGGTGGAAACTCCCCAAGATGTTCCCCAAACATATTCTTGTTTTCCTTCTTGATTAGCAAATTTCACATCAAATGCTTTAGCAAAATTTTGTCCCAGAAAGTGTGATGTTCCTGCTTGTAATGCTTTTCCATCTTGCATCAAAGCTTCAATGCAATAAGTTTCCTCGGCACCTGCAAAACGTTCAGTCTCGGTTTTTAATCCTTTGATTACAGGAATAGCCATAAAGTTTTCGGCAAAATCAGCATAGACATGCATCATTTTTTCAGATTCTTCAATAGCTTCAGCCTTGGTTGCATGTGCTGTGTGGCCTTCTTGCCATAAAAATTCAGCAGTTCTTAGGAATAAACGTGTTCTCATTTCCCAACGCACTACATTAGCCCATTGATTAATTAGCAATGGTAAATCTCTATAGGATTGCACCCAGTTTTTATAAGTAGACCAAATAATAGCCTCACTAGTTGGACGTACAATAAGTTCTTCTTCCAACTTAGCATTTGGATCAACCATTAATTTCCCTGGTTTATCAGGGTCATTTTTTAATCTATAATGAGTAACTATAGCACATTCTTTGGCAAAACCTTCTGCATTTTTCTCTTCAGCTTCAAACATGCTTTTAGGAACAAAAAGAGGGAAATAGGCATTACTATGACCTGTTTCTTTAAACATTCTGTCTAATTCTGCTTGCATTTTTTCCCAAATTGCATAACCGTATGGTTTGATAACCATACAACCACGAACACCGGAGTTTTCGGCCAAGTCAGCCTTAACAACCAGTTCGTTATACCATTTAGAATAATCTTCTTCTCTCTTTGTTAAGTTCTTACTCATATTGAATAGTTTGGCATAAAAATTGTTTAACTTTTTTTAACTAAATAGTTCGACAAAACTAACTATTTTTGTATAGTCCAACAATAAAAATGCTATAGATATGAAAACTTATTATTATTCCGGTAAAAGATTATCCATTTATTCACTATTTGGATTAATCGCAGTTGTCGCTTCTTCATGTGGTTCTTATCAAAATAGTTCATACTATGATAATGATGGAGCTTATGGAAATTCTCAATCTAACAGAAGAGAAGTTACAAATAACAATTCTCAAAGCAACAAATATCAAGAATACTTTAGCGATTTAAACAAAGATTTGGAAAGTTTTAATGATGTTGATAGTTATGCTTCTATTTATAACGACACCATTAAGAAAAAAGAAAGTTATAATCCAAACAATGCAGGCTGGGGAGATAATCCTCAAACTATAAACGTAAATGTATATGACAACGGTTGGGGAATGAACAATTGGGGCGGAATGGGTATGGGGTTTGGTTGGAATAATTGGGGCGGAATGGGTATGGGGTTGGGTTGGAATAATTGGGGTTGGGGATGGAATAATTGGTATGGACCTAATTGGGGTTGGGGATGGAATAATTGGTATGGACCTAATTGGGGATGGGGATGGAATAACTGGTGTGTTAATGGATGGAATGGTAATGGATGGAATGGAAATAACTATTATTACAATGGAGGTAGAAGAGGAAATTCGAATGCTTATGCATACAGTGGTAATAGAAACTCATCAACAAATTCAAGATTTAATAATGTAAACGGAGGAAGAAGGAGTAATTCATATTCTACAAATTCTTCATCTCGAAATACTTATTTCAATAACACTAGGTCTTCTTCCAATACAAGAAGTTCAAATTACTCACCAACAAGAACTAATACTAGGAACTACACTAATCCGCAGACTCAACCTACTAGAAGTAATACGCAATCTGCTCCGACACGTTCTTATACACCTTCAAACAACTCTGGTTCACGTTCTTCTTATGGTGGAGGAAGCTACGGTGGAGGAAGTGGAGGCGGAAGATCATCTGGCGGCGGCGGAAGAAGATAAATCATAAAGCCTTTAATATCTATGCTATTTATTTAATAGTATAGATATTTTTTTTGAATTAAAATAAAATTGAACTATGAAAAAAATCTTAATTCTCATTGTTGTTGGTTTATTATTTCCAACATTACAAGCACAAGAAACTACACCAGAAGATGCCCTTCGATATGCTGTAGAAAACTTAACCGGTTCAGCCCGATTTAGAGGAATGGGTGGTGCTTTTGGAGCAGTTGGCGGAGATTTATCATCTATTAATCAAAATCCTGCTGGTTCCATTTTCTTTGCAAATAACTTTGCAACTTTTACTGGTTCAAGTTATAATACCAAAAACACCTCTCGTTATTTTGGAACATCAAGAAATGAAAACGACAATTCATTTGATTTAAATCAAGCTGGTGTTGTTTTTGTTTTTAAAGACAATAACCCTAAAAATGATTGGAAGAAATTTACTGTTGCTCTTAACTATGAAAATAACAACAATTTCGATAATCGAATTTATTCGGCTGGAGTTAATCCTTTTAATTCTATAGATAGATATTTTTTAAGGTTTGCCAATGGTTTACCACAAGAAGGTGGAATAACTTTACAAACGTTAGAAAATGCTTTTTTTGAAGATTTAAATTTTATAGATCAACAAGCTTTTCTGGGCTATCAAGCTTATATGTTTAATCCTGTTAGTAATTCACCACAAAATAGTTCATATGTTTCCAATGTTCCAACCACTGGAAATTATTTTCAAGATAGTTTTACAGTAAGCACAGGTTATGACAGTAAATTTTCAGCCAATTTTGCTACTGGCTATAAAGACAAATTGTTTTTAGGTGTCAATTTAAATTATCACTTTACTGACATCTTAAAAACCACTTCGGTTTTTGAATCGTATGGCGCCAATAATATCCTAACAAGTGGTTTAAAGTCTGTGCAGTTTGACACAGAAACACATACTTTTGGAAATGGATTCTCATTTAATTTAGGCGCAATAGTTAAAGCAACTGAAAGTTTACGACTTGGATTAGCTTATCAATCACCAACGTGGTTCAGATTACAGGACGAACAAAGACAAGCAATAAATGCAAATTGTCAAAATTGCGGCGCAAATAATCCTATAAATTTCAATCCAGGTATTACGATGATTTATCAACCTTATACCATTCAGACTCCAGGAAAATGGACTGGTAGTGCCGCTTATATCTTTGAAAAAAAAGGACTATTGAGTGTTGATGTATCATCAAAAGATTATAGCAATACTAGATTCAGACCTCAGAATGATTATCCTGGATTAAACTCATTTATGAGTAATGCGCTTCAAAATGCTATTGAAGTTCGTTTAGGTGGTGAATATAAATACAAAGAATATAGTTTTAGAGGTGGCTATCGTTTTGATCAAAGCCCGTATAAAGTAGATCAAACATTGGGTGACTTAACAGGATATTCAGGTGGATTAGGTTATACTTTTGGAGATAGTAGAATTGATTTAGCGTATTCTTATGAACATAGAAATTTTAATTATACTTTTCTTTCATCTGGATTGACTGACCCAGCTAGGGTTAGCCGATATAATAATAATGTAACCTTAAGTTACTCGATGAATTTTTAATTTTTATTCTTGCTATTAAATGCCGTCTTATTTGATAAGATGGCATTTTCATTTTATTGATTTACTAACATGAAAATTTCAAATAAAAAAGAGTAGTTTTGCAATCCAATTTTTAGCAAATGAGAACTAAGTCATTAAAGAAAAACAAAATCAACGTCATTACTCTTGGATGTTCAAAAAACACTTATGACAGTGAGGTTTTAATGGGACAGTTAAAAGCCAGCGGAAAAGATGTAGTTCATGAACAAGAAGGTAATATTGTCGTAATAAATACTTGTGGTTTTATTGATAATGCAAAAGCAGAATCAGTAAATATGATTTTGGAATATGCTGATAAAAAAGAAAAAGGATTAGTTGATAAAGTTTTCGTTACCGGATGCTTATCTGAAAGATATCGTCCCGACTTAGAAAAAGAAATACCAAATGTGGATCAATATTTTGGAACCACAGAATTACCGCTATTATTAAAAGCACTTGGCGCTGATTATAAACACGAATTATTGGGAGAACGTTTAACTACAACTCCAAAAAATTACGCCTATTTAAAAATTGCCGAAGGTTGTGACCGACCTTGTAGCTTTTGTGCTATTCCAATTATGCGTGGAAAACACGTTTCACAATCTATTGAAAAGTTGGTTAAAGAAGCCGAAGGATTGGCAAAAAATGGTGTAAAAGAATTGATTCTAATTGCACAAGATTTGACTTATTATGGATTAGATTTATACAAAAAAAGGAACCTTGCCGAGTTGTTAGAAAACCTTGTAAAAGTAGAAGGTATTGAATGGATTAGATTGCACTATGCCTTCCCTACTGGCTTTCCAATGGATGTATTAGATTTAATGAAACACGAACCAAAAATCTGTAATTATATCGATATTCCGTTGCAGCATATTTCTGACAACATTCTGAAATCAATGCGCCGTGGAACTACTAAAGAAAAAACAACCAAATTATTAAAAGATTTCCGTGCTGCAGTTCCTGGCATGACAATTAGAACTACTCTAATAGTTGGTTATCCTGGTGAAACACAAGAAGATTTTGAAATCATGCGCGACTGGGTTCAAGAAATGAAATTTGAGCGTCTGGGTTGCTTTACCTATTCTCACGAAGAAAACACCCATGCTTATTTATTAGAAGACAATGTTCCCGAAGAAGTAAAACAAGCCCGTGCAGCCGAAATAATGGATTTACAATCACAAATTTCTTGGGATTTGAATCAGGAAAAAGTTGGGCAAACTTTCAAATGTATAATTGATAGAAAAGAAGGACAATATTTCATCGGAAGAACAGAATTTGACAGTCCAGATGTAGATAATGAAGTCCTAATTGATGCTTCTAAATTCTATGTGAAAACAGGTGATTTTGTAAATGTAAAAATTATTGATGCTACTGAATTTGACCTTTATGGCGAACCTGCTTAATAGCTAAAACTTATTGCTGCCACAAGAAAATTTTTACCAAAGGATTCTGTGTTTTATTTCGCTCCATTGTGAACATAGTTTAATGATAATGGCATAGTGATACCTTTTCCTAAATAAATTTCTTTGGTGGCTTTGATTCCCAAATTGCAAAACGAAACCTTATCAAAATCTGCATAACTGTAATAGGCTGCTTTATTATCCAAAACCGCTACAATAAGAGGATCCAATTCAATTCCTTGTAAATCTTTCATTGATGATTTTTCATATAGCGTAAAAGTATAACCCAATTCAAGATAGGTCGTAACGTTTTACTTTGTATTTTCTCCATTGTCGTAATAACGGAAATCATTTTTGGAAATGTCTTTTTAACCGTCATGATTTGAAAAGCAAATTGATTTTTGTTCAGTTATTAAAAATTGCCTTAAATAAAAAGAAAACGCTATTTGCAATATGAAAACAATTAACAAGTTATGAAGAATCTATGAAGAATCTATGAAGAATATTTAAATAACCAATAAACCGAAGTTCTTCAAGGTATTCAGTGGTTTAGAATACCAAAACAATTCAAAATCTTCAAATTGGTTTTCAAAACTTGTTTTGATTTGTAAAAAAGTGGCTGTTTTTTCATTGAAAACAGATAGCATTTCAAGTGTGTTGACCAACCAGTCAGCCTTGTCTTTTTCTAATGAAATTTCAACTGTTTCCCTTTTATCGTGAAATGTTAACTTCAACATTTCCCAAGAATTGCCTTTTTTAGATTTGATAAAAGTTTGTTTTATTGGAGTTCCTCCTATCCAAATGATTTTTGCTGTTGGCTTTGTTGAGAAATTGTCTTCTCTTTCTAAACAAGAAACTATATAATCTGAAGGAACTGTAGTAGTTGGAATCTTGAAGTCAAACCAATCTTGAAGTTCATAATCAAAACAAATACCGTGCATAAAATTAAACAATGATTTCTTCAACCCAAAGCTAAATTTTTCGTGATTGATTCCGGTTTTGTCTTTAAACTGGATATCATTGTTGGCAAAAGTAATAGAGTTTATTACGGGAATTAGTCCAAATTCTTCTGGAGACATTCCAACCGGACTGTGCGCAGTCATGGCAAACTGATGCCAAAAACCCGATTGTAAAATTCCCAACTCAAACATTTGTCTTACCATTTCTAAACTGTCAACGGTTTCTTGAACTGTTTGTGTTGGGTAACCATACATCAAATAGGCATGAACCATAATTCCTGCTTCGGTGAAATTACGAGTTACCTTCGCTACCTGATCTACCGTTACTCCTTTTTGAATTAAATCCAATAATCTGTCTGAAGCAACTTCTAATCCTCCAGAAACAGCTATGCAGCCAGAAGCCTTGAGCAACAAACATAAATCAGCTGTAAAGCTTTTCTCAAAACGAATATTAGTCCACCATGAAACCGTTAGCTTCCGACGAAGTATTTCCAACGCTACTTCACGCATCAATGCTGGAGGTGCCGCTTCATCCACAAAATGAAATCCGGTTTCTCCGTTTTGGGCAATGATTTCTTCCATTCTGTCCACTAAAGTTTTAGCAGCTATGGGTTCGTAGAGCTTAATATAATCTAAAGAAATATCACAAAAAGTACACTTTCCCCAGTAGCAGCCATGCGCCATTGTTAGCTTGTTCCAACGACCATCGCTCCACAAACTGTGCATAGGATTGGCAATTTCGATAACCGAAATATAGTTGTCTAGCAATAAATCGGAATAATCGGGCGTGCCAACTTCGCTTTGTTTGTAATCGGGTTTGGTAGTGTTATTTTTATAAACGACTTCCTGATCTTCGAGTAGGAATGTTCTTTTGAATTCATTGAATGAGATTCCACTTTTGTCGGAATTACAAATGCTATGGTATAATAATTCAACAGGTAACTCGCCATCATCAAGCGTAATGAAATCAAAGAATTCGAAAACGCGTTTGTCTTTTAAGTCACGGAGTTCTGTATTTGGAAAACCACCGCCCAAAGCTATTTTTATTTGTGGAAAGTGTTTTTTTATGAATTGCGCACAACGAAAAGCACTATATAAATTACCCGGAAACGGAACCGAAATCAATACCAACTTAGGTTGAACATGCTTAATTTTTTCTTCTAAAATTGGCAATGTAATAGTATCAATATAAGTTAAGTCATTTTGCAGCAGGCTGTATAGTTCATCAAACGAATTGGCACTTCTACCCAATCGTTCAGCATACCGGCTAAAGCCGAAATTTTCATCAACTACCTCTTTGATATAATCGGATAAATCTTCAAGATACAGTGTGGCCAAATGTTTGGCTTTGTCCTGCATTCCCATCGAACCAAATGCCCATTCCAAATCGTCTAACTGCTCAAAACGAGATGCTTCTGGAAGAAAGTTTCCTGCACAAATTTGTCGAGCTAGTGTTTGATTTTTTCCCTGTAGAAAGGCAATTACTGCATCAATGGTGTTAATGTAGTCTTGTCGTAAAGAAAAAATTCGTTGTAAGTTGTCGGTTGTCGGTTGTCGGTTTTCAGTTGAGAAAATACGATTCAGTCCATCTTTTGAAAACAATTCTAAAATCACCTCTATTCCCAAATCCATTTGAAAAGCAGAAATATTTTTGGTATTCAAAAAACCTTTTATGTAAGCCGTTGCCGGATAAGGTGTGTTGAGTTGCGTGAATGGTGGTGTGATTAAGAGAATATCTTTCATTTGTTTTTGATAGCAAACAAAAATACGTTATTTCTCCTCCTTTTTTCTGGCAGCAATAAAATCGTTTAGTTTTTTACCATACAATGATTTGGCAATCTTTGGTGTCATCGATTTTTGAATGGTATCCATATACTTCAAATTGATATCATATATCTCAGCCAAAGCTACATAAGGAGCTACTTCATAATCACCATGATTTACTGCAAAATTAGTACTGTATAAGTATTTCTTTTTTAAAATCCCTTTTTGTGCTTCCTCAATTTTATTAACTTCCTCTGTATTATTGGCTTTGATTGCCTTGAACTTTTTTTCAATCAGTGTCAGATCCTGATCGACAAATCTGGATACCACTTTTTTATATTCATCATAAAGCTCCTGATTTTTAGAGCCAGTGATTTTAACATCGGCTGTAAAAAAATCTAAAGAAGTTTCAATAGTCATATTACCTTTTTCAGCAAAGAATGGAATGTTATTATCTAGTGAATTGGTTACGCCACGGTCTAAAAATAAATACAGCATTTCGGGTGATTGCAAATCAAACTCGCTGGTAAAATGAGAATCACCGCTTATTTTTATTGTATCAATGGCAACTAACGTTGTGTCTTTAACTCTTTGAATGTATAATGTTCCGCTTTTTAATCCTTTGATATTTCCGGTTAACACAAAGTTTTTGGATGATTTTTTTTCGGAACAACCAACTAATAACAAGATTGAAAAAAGAACAAGAATTGATTTACGCATTGTATATTTTTTTTGGCAATATTACTAAAAAAACCTCAATCTGATGAACAAATTGAGGATTTGAAAGTATACTTGTTTTTAATTAACCTTTCAACCAAGCAGTGTTTAATTTTTCTTTTGAAGTATCTGTAAATTTATATCCTTCTTCTTCATCATAATCCAATTTTACTTTTCCGTTAATGGTTTGTTCCACACCATCTCTTTTTATTTTCAGGCTAATAGCATCATCATTTTTCCAGTTTTGACTCTCGATAATCATGTCATAAATGCTATCAAGGTTATAAGGTTTGTCATTAATTGAAACAATAATATCACCCCCTTTTAAATTCAAACCAGTCATGAAATTATTCAATTTTTCACTTGGAATGACACTAATTTCTTTTGTTGTTGGGTTAACCGTTATATAAGGCGTTGCTCTATCTTTCAAAAAAGGGTTGACTGGCACCTGCACTTTAGCTTTGGTAACTCCCATTTTAGCAAAATACGCATCATAAGGAATTGGAGTTTTTCCAACAACATAGGTATTTAAAAACGTACCAACTTCTGGATATGTCAGTTGGATTATTTTACCAAAGAGCTCATCGTCATCAAAAGATTTGTTTACACCATATTCTTTAGATAACTTTTTCATTAAGTCTAGAATCCCTCTTTGTCCACTACTTTTTTCTCGAATTATTATATCAATACACATTCCGATTAATGCGCCTTTTTCGTATACATTAACGTATTGGTCTTTATAGGGTTCAACCAAAACATTCGAGCTCATTTCAGTAAAAGACATCGTATCATTCATGGTCGATGCATTGTTTATTTTACCAGTCATTCTTTCATAAAACTCATCAGAAGTAATTAACCCTTGATTTACCTGAAATAAATTTGCAAAATATTCAGTTACCCCTTCATACATCCACAAATGTTTTGACATTTTAGGGTTGCTATAATCAAAATATTGAATCTCTTTAGAGTGAATACACAAAGGAGTTACGGTATGAAAAAACTCGTGTGAAACGACATCCTTTAATTGCTCTCCTAATGCCTCTTTATCCATTATTTCTGGAAAAACTACAGTAGTTGATGTATGATGTTCTAATGCGCCATAACCCATTGCATCTTTCTTTCCTATTTCTGATAAATACAATAAAACGGTATAGCGTTTATTAGTATTAATTGAACCCAAAAAAGCTTTTTGGGCACGCATTGTTTTTTCTAAATCGGGCAATAATTCCTTAGCAGAATGTGTTCCATTTGGAGAATAAACGCTAAAAACAATCTCCATACCATCAACATTGAACGTTTCAATATCTGCTTTAGAATACATAATTGGATTATCTGTCAAATCAAAATAACGACTTGCCATAAAGGTGTCTTCGGTATCACTTTTATTAGTGTCAATTAAAGATGTAGCGCCATGAAGAGCTGCTGGATGAAGAATAGTAAGTTTATATGGAATTTCAGTTAGTTGCTTTTTGTCTTCAAAATAGCCCACAAAACCATGATTGTTCACCACGAAATTTTTACCTTCTAATATATTTGTACCAGCTGGTGAAAATATATCATCTTTCATAAATCCTTTCCCTACTTCAGTATCGTAAGTGTCATTTACATAATAGGTCACTTTAGATAACGATTTAGCATTGGAAATTTTCCATGAATTATCATCTGTTTTTGTAGTTGTTAATTCTTTCCCTTTAGCATCAAATGCTTTGAAATCATCAATTAGTTTTCCGTAATTATCTGTCGAATAGGTTCCCGGAACTGTTTTTGGAAAGTTGTAAATGATTTCGCTTGAAGTAAACTTTGGTGGTGTAATGGTTACGCTAACCTTATCGTCTTTTATATTGTTTAAATCAATTACAGCATGTACTTGATTTAAATTTATATTCTTTTTTACTTGTTCTTTGACTGGTAGCTTTTTTACCGTCGATTTTTTTTGTGCAGTTGCATAACCAGAAACAGCTAAGGCAAATAAGGCACTTAAAATTAGTTTATTCATTACAGAAAGATTTTTTTAAAAAAATAAGTCCTCAAAAGTAATTATTAGTTACAATGCTTTCTGTTTTTTTTAGATATGATTAACTAAATTGTAACAATGTCATTTATGAAAATAAAAAAACTCTTGCTGAGCAAGAGTTAAATTTTTAATCAAACTTATTTTTGATGTAATATTTACTATCTAAATCATCAAAGTCATCAATGATTGGCTTTGGCTTTGGCTTACTTCCAGCGGCTTTCTTTTTCCAAAGCTCAAACTTGTCTTTGGATAATCGTTTTCGCATTAATTCGGTAACTTCATTTTCAGTCAGTCCAAATTCTTCTTTAATTACTTCAAAAGGCTTTCTTTCCTCTTGTGCCATGCTGACAACTCTTTCTAATTCTTCATTGTCAAGTTCAACTAGTCTACTTTTTTTCATTTCTGTAAAAGCATTTAAATAATAAGAATGTTAGTTATTAATTCGTATTTCAATATTAGTAAAAAAAATAATTAGTTTACAAACTTCAATGTCTTTTTTTTATTAAGAATTCGGAGAACGCATTTTTTGAAAAGGAATTGCCAACAGATTTGAAAGTTTGTTATTTTCTTCTAGTTTCATGTGCGTGTCAACACCATAGACTATTTTTTCTCTGTCTAATGTTTTAAACGTTCCAAATAGTCGGTCCCAAACCGAAAAGATATTACCATAATTACTATCGGTATAAGGCAAAACGTAGTGATGATGGACCTTGTGCATGTCAGGAGAAACGATAAAATAGCTTAAAATGCTATCTAGCTTTTTGGGCAAAGTAATATTAGCATGAGTAAATTGTGTAGCAATAACGGAAAGTGTTTGGTATAAAAAAACCATCCACATCGGACAACCAACAATCAAAACACCTAGTGTTGTAAATATAAACCGCAACACACTTTCTCCTGGATGATGTCTATTTGCCGAAGTCGTATCAATCCATGTGTCGGTATGATGTATCAAATGAAAACGCCATAAAAATTTGACTTTATGCTCTATCAAATGAACTAAATAAGCGCCAATCAAATCTAAAAGCAACAAACCAACAATAGTATAAATCCAAATATTAAATTCGGATAACCAATTTAAAAGTCCGAATTGATTTTGGGTTGACCAATCAGCTGCTTTTAATAAAATCAAAGCCAAACAGAAATTAACAATCATCGTAGTAACAGTGAAAAAGATGTTAATCCCGGCATGTTGCCATTTGTTATAACTAAATTTAAATAGCGGAATAGCAGTTTCAACCAACCAAAAGAAAGCAATTCCACTAGCCAAAATCAAAGCTCTGTGTGAAGACGGAATAGTAGAAAAGTAATTTATAATCTCGTTCATTGGTAATGAATTTAGTTCAAATATAATAAAACTACTTATTTGATAATTCGGAAAGTGAGATTTATTCTCGGACCAATTTCCTTAGTTGTTTTCGGAATTTGATGTTTCCAGAAATGTTGCGTCGAATCTTTCATAATAAGCAAACTTCCGTGTTCCAGATTGATTTTCAGCTTCTGCTCTTTAATTGTATTATGCTGCAGATGGAAATATCTTTCGGCACCAAAACTCACTGAAGCAATAACCGGATTTCGTCCTAATTCTTTCTCGTTATCAGCATGCCAACCATTGCTGTCTTTGCCATCGCGATAATAATTTAGTAAAACTGTGGTGAAATTTTCATCACAAATTTCTTCAATTTCATTTTTAATAAACATCAATAACGGATTCCATGTATTGGGTTGCATTACAATATTGGAATAACTATAAGGTTTTCCTTCATTACCAAAAAGTGCGGTTAATCTAGGTTGCGGATGAGTTTTTCCATAAACAGTGATGTTGTCTTGTTGCCATGGAATTTCATTTTTTAATTTCTCAAAAAACTCATTGGCTCGATTGTGATCAAAGAAATTTGGATAATACGCAATGGCTGCGTCGGGAACATTGAAAGTGATTTTTTCTTTGGGGAAAAGTGAATTCATAGCACAAAAATAAAAAAAGTTGGAAGATGGAAAATTTTATTCGTCCTGAAAACAGCAAAATGTTATTAATAGCCCCGATGGAAGCAAACTACCATGCCTTGCCGATAGGTAGGCATGTAGTGCGGACAGCGGGACGATACTTCTTGAAAACAGCAAAGACTCTGCTTCTAACTTTTAGAAAAAAAACGGTGAAATTAATCCACCGTTTTATCAAATAGTTATTTCTTGATTTACTCTGATTTTTGCAATAGCATTTTATAGATAAATCCACCAACTATTGCTCCTGCAATTGGCGCAACCCAAAACAACCAAACCTGGTTTAATGGTTCGCCACCCGCAAAAACAGCTTGTGACAACGAACGAGCAGGATTCACAGAAGTGTTTGTGATTGGAATACTTACCAAGTGAATTAAGGTTAAGCCTAAACCAATGGCAACACCCACAAATTTTCCGTTAGTGAATTTATCTGTTGCTCCTAAAATTATAATTAAAAAGAATGCAGTTAAAACGAATTCGGCATCAAAGCACGAAATCATTGAATAGCCATCTGGAGAAAATGCATCAAAACCATTCGATGCAAAAGCACCAGCTTTGGTATTACTGTCATTTACGAAATGAGAGAACTCATCAACAAGGTTCTGAACTATTTACATTATTATCCGCCAATGGTAATCATGCTTCTGTTTTGAGAAAACAGCTCTGGATTTTGGAATTTTAAATCGTCGTCCATTCCGGCGCGAACTGCTTTTTTAGATATTAGGTTTTGTTCGATTAATGGAATTATTGACTCACCGGAACGTAACGTTTCTAATAATGCTGTTTCCGAATTAGAGAACAAGCAGTTTTTTAATTTGCCATCAGCTGTTAATCGAATTCGGTTGCAAGTACCGCAAAAGGGATTCGTAACCGAACTGATGATGGCAAAGCTTCCCAAATGAGATTTAATTTTGAAATTTTTAGCGGTATCATTTGGTGCATCTTCTAAGCGTTCGATTTCGGAAATGGTATATTTTGATTGAATTGTTTCCATAATTTCAGCATAGGAAACCAACTTGGATTTGTCCCATTGGTTGCCGCTGAACGGCATGAATTCTATAAAACGAATCTGGATATTTTTGCTTTTAGTTTCTGAAATAAAATTAAGTATTTCATTGTCATTAAATGACTTAATTAAAACTACATTAAGTTTAACATTAAATTTTTCTTGCAACAATAAATCAATGTTTTTTTGAACAATATCAAAATAGTCACGTCTGGTAATTTGATTAAACTTGTCTTTGATTAAACTATCAATACTGATATTTACCGTTTTAATTCTGGCTTCCTTGAAAGTCTCGATAAAGTTCGGAACTAAAATCCCGTTGGTAGTAATAGATAAATTAATTCCCAATTTTCCCAATCTTAAGATAATTGAAGCTGCATCTTTCCGAACCAAAGGCTCGCCACCAGTCAATCTAATTTTTGTTACGCCAAGATTGACAAAAGTTTCTGCAATGGATACAATTTCGTCAGCCGTCATTAAATGTGACTTTGGAGTAAGTGAAATTCCTTCTTCGGGCATGCAATAGGTGCATCTCAAATTACAATGTTCCGTAATTGAAATGCGCAAATAATCGTGTTTACGGCCAAATGTGTCTTGTAATAGCATATTATTATCCGTGATCAAAACCATTCAATAATTGAAACAAATGCAATACAGACGGGAAAACAGCATCTATTGATTCCGCTGCGCCATTAGTTGAACCTGGCAAAGCCATAAGCAACGTTTCTCCTTTAAACCCAACAACACTTCTTGATAACATAGCAAATGGTGTACGCTCTTGTCCATAGGAACGAATAGCTTCTTCGATTCCGGGAATTCTTCTGTCAATCAAAGGCATAATTGCTTCTGGAGTGACGTCTCTTTTAGACAAACCCGTTCCGCCGGCCAGAATAATCAAATCGGTTTTGTTAGCACAAAGCTTATTTACACTATTTTGAATATCTCTTATTTCATCAGGAATAATGTCGTAGTTAGAAATTTTTAGCCCTAATTTTTCTAGCTTTTCAGTAATTATTTTTCCTGCGCTGTCCTTTTTCTTTCCTTCCGAAACACTGTCGGAACAAACCAAAACAGCAACATTTAAGTTAAAATTTTGCTTGGTTACATAATCTGATTTTCCGCCTTTTTTATGGAGTAATTTTACGGTTGAAATTTCTACTTTTTTATCAATAGGTTTCAACATATCATACATTGTCAAAGCTACGATTGACGCGCCATGCATAGCTTCAACCTCAACACCGGTTTTGTAAATTGTCTTTACAGTAACTTCAATTATGATACTTTCTTTCAAACATTCAAACTGAATTCCGGTATACTCAATCGGTATGGGATGACAATCCGGAATTGCACTTGACGTATTTTTAACAGCAAACAAACCCGCAGTTCTCGATACTTCTAACACATCGCCTTTTGGAACTCTTTTATCCAAAATAGCCTGAATAGTTTCAGCTGAACCAACGGTTACAATGGCTTGTGCTGTTGCAGTTCTTAGTGTTGTGACTTTATGTGTGATATCGACCATTTTATGTGTTTTTTTTCCATGTGTAGGTTTCGTCTTCAAATAGTTCTTTACCAAATACCGGAACTTTTTGTTTTATTTCTTCAACCAAAAATTCTATTGCTTCAAAAACCACTTTTCTTCGTGGTGCAGAAACAAAGACAAACAAACATATTTCGCCAGCTTTTACGATGCCTAAGCTGTGATAAATATGCATACAAGTTAAGTCATATTTGGCGAATGCAGCTTCTCGAATTTCGTGAAAACTGTGTTCAGCCATTTCTTCATAAGCTGAATAATCAATTGCAACAACTTTTTTACCCTCAATTTCATCGGCACGAACTTGCCCGAGGAAAATATTGTGCGCACCAATAGTGGTTTTACTTTGATGCTTCGCGATAGAATTTCCAATAAACTCTGAAGAAATTGCACCTTGAATAAATGTTGTTTTTTTTGGTTTATCTGTTGTCATTAGGTATTCTCTTAATAGATTCTATTCCGTTTTGTAAATGAAAAACATTGGTAAATCCTTTTTTTATTAGATAATCAACAGCCAATTCACTTCTAACTCCATGTTGGCAAACCAGAATTATTTCTTGGCTTGAATCAATATTTTTTAAGAAATCATCAAGCTTTGACAAAGGTACGTTTTTGATGTTTTCCAAATCCAATTTTGGTTCTTCATATTCTTCCCGAATGTCAATTATAAGAGAATTAATATTAGCAAATAAATCGGTAACGGAAAAACTCTTATTAATAAAAATATTTTTATTATTAAAAGTTGTATCTTTTTGAATTTTAATATTTTGAAAACTATTATCTAAACTATTATACAAAATTAACTCGCCACTCAAAACAGCTCCAATTTCCAAGATAATCTTCAGTACTTCATTCGCCTGCATCGCTCCTAATACATTTGGCAAAACTCCCAAAACTCCGGAATCATTACAATTCGGAATCGCATCTAATCGTTCGTCTTCCGGAAACAAACAACGGTAAGTTGGTCCGTTTTGATAATTAAAAACCGAAAGTTGTCCTTCAAATTTATGAATTGAAGCATAGACCATCGGAATTTCTTTTGTAACCGCGACATCATTTATTAAATAGCGCGTAGCAATATTATCTGAGCAATCGATAATAATTTGGTAATCAGAAACAATTTCAAGACAATTTTCTTTAGCAAAATATACATAATGCTGAATTATTTCAACTTCTGGATTTTGCTTTAAAACAACTTCAGCTGCAACTTCAACTTTATTCCGTCCGCAATCATTCAAGCTATATAAAAACTGACGGTGTAAATTGGTTTCTTCAACAACATCACCATCAACAAGACCGATAGTTCCAACTCCGGCTCCAACAAGATTCTGCAAAACTGGACAACCTAAACCTCCAACACCAATAATTAAAACCTTAGCTTCAGCTAGTTTTTGTTGTCCTGTAATTCCAATTTCAGGCAATGTTATTTGTCTTTCGTATCGTTTCATTAAGGCAATTTATTTATCCCCCGGCAAAAGGTGGCAACAAAGCAATTTCATCATCTTTTTCCAACAAAAAATCATTTTGTAAGAATTTTTTATTTATGGATACTAAATATTTAATAACCAGTATTTTAGGGTATTTTATTTCTAGTTTTGATTGTAGTTTTTTTATCGAATTAGAATTTTCATCAATAAAAAACACTTCCTCTTTTTTCTGAGTAATATCGGCAATAATTCCGAAATATTTCACTGTAATTTCCATTAAGTTGTATACAATTTAAAGATAGCAATCAGTAAAACCAAAGCCAAAACATTTCGCAACATTTGTGTATTCATTTTTTTGCTTCCGACGTAGCCGCCCAGAATTCCGCCAATCAAAACTGCTATTATCAAAGATACCGAAGAAATAGGTAACGTTCCACCTTTGGATACAAATCCGAAAAGTCCAGAAATAGAATTCACAAAAATAAACAAAGCCGAAACCGCTGCGCTTTTTTTGATATCAGCCCAACCCAAAAGTAAAATCACTGGACTCAAAATGATACCACCGCCAATACCTATCAATCCCGATAAAAAGCCAATCGCCGCACCAATGAATAGCGCTAACGGAATGTTTATTGGTTTTAATTCTCCTTTTTGCTTTCCTAATAAGCCTACTAATCTTGCTACAGCAAATAGCAAAACCGTGGCTAAAATTATTTTGTAAATATGTGTTTCAATGGAAATAATTCCGCCTAAAAAAGAAAACGGGATTGAAGTTATCGCAAAAGGATAAAACAACTTCCATTCAAACTTTTTCTCGCGATAATAAAAATAAAACGAAATCGCTGAAACCAATATGTTCAGTACCAAAGCAGTTGGTTTCATAAACGTAACAGGAAACGCAAACAAACTCATCAAAGCTAAATAACCACTAGCACCTCCATGGCCAACACTTGCGTAAAGAAAAGCTACAATCAGTAATAAAACGAGTAATGATGGAGATTGAATAAGTTCGCCTGGAAGCATATTTTAAAATTTAACGAACTGTAAATATAACAACTATTTGTTTTTACTAAATAAGATAGACAACAACTTTATCGCCTTTTAATAATTGATACTTTCCATCAGGAACATACACTAAAGCGTTCGAGATAGCAAAAGAATTTAACATTCCAGAGTCTTGATGCGATAGAATCGTTACTTCATCATTAATAATTGAAGCTTTTAAAAACTGAGAACGTGAATTGTCAACATTAAAATCGTGTGCTAAATTCTTCTTCAAGTCAGAACCGTATTTGTGATTGATTCCAGAACATCTTTGCAATAAAGGCAACACATACACATAAAAACAAGTCAGACTTGCCGCCGGATTTCCCGGTAAAGCAAAAATGATTTTCTCCTTTTGTTTCCCTACCAATAAAGGCTTCCCTGGTTTTTGATTGACTTTATAAAACAGCGTTTCTATATCTAAACTTTCTATAGCCTTGCCTACAAAATCATAATCGCCGACAGAAATTCCGCCTGAAACTAATACAACATCATTTTCATGAATGGCTTTTTCTAATGTACTTTTAGTGTTTTCAAAATCATCGTTTACTTTGTAAAGACAGACTGTATTGAAATTAGCATTAAACAAAGCCGTTTGCAGCATAATTGCGTTTGATTCGTATACTTTTCCTTTTGGCAGTTTTTCTCCAGCTGAAACGAGCTCATTTCCGGTAACAACAATTCCGATGCAAGGTTTTTGAATTACTTTAACTTTGGTAAAACCTAATCCTGTTAAGAATCCGATTGCTGCAGGATTTAAAAATGAACCTTCTAACAATGCAACTTCATCTTTAATAATCTGTGAGCCGAGTTGACGAACATTAGTTTCTGGTTTTATTTTTTCGTGAAGATGTAATTGCGAATTGGCAACAGTTACTTTCTCAATTTGAATTACAGCTTGCGCAGAATTAGGAACGGCAGCACCAGTAAATATTTTTACGGCTTGACCGGGATTTAATTCACTCGTAAAAAAATCACCTGCTTTAACTTCGCCATTAATTTCATATTGCAACGAATCGTGAAGACAAATAGCAAATCCATCCATTGTTGCCTGTCGAAACGGAGGCATGTTGATTGGTGAATAAACTGTTTCAGCCAAAACGTGATTCCGAGCTTCTAATAATGGAAGCTCCAATATTCTTTTGGAACAATCGAGATTTTCAAGTATCGAAAAGGCTTCGGAAGTAGAAATCATCTGTTTTGGTTTTTAACTCTGATTAATTGAGCAGCAACACTAATTGCAATTTCCTGAGTCGTTTCGCTTTTGATATCGATTCCGATTGGTGCATAGACTTTGGCGATTCTGTCTTTATCAAAGCCATCAGTAATCATGTTTTGAAACAAAGTCGCTATCTTTTCTTTGCTACCCAAAAGTCCGATATACTTGAAATCTTTGTTGATCAGTTGTCGGATAATTACTTCGTCTGTTCGGTAACCAAAGGACATAATAACAACGTAAATCTCATTTCCTTCGGGAATATAATTTTCAATTTCTCCAAACTCGACGGTTTGTTTAGAATGCGCAAAGTTGTTTTGCATCATCGTATTCAGATTCTCTCGATGATCTAGAATATGAATTTCAAAATCCATACGAGAAAGCACTTCGCTCAACGCTAATCCAACGTGTCCGCCACCGATGATATAAACTTTATGCGTATGCGAATTGGTTTCGACAAAACTCCATTCCGGATTTTCAGAAGGAATATTAATTCCTAAATTGTTATAGGTAATCTGAAAGCTTCCATTTGTTAGGATTTGGTTAACCAAAGGAAGGAAATCCGAATTTATATCATAAAAAGCAATCGATTGTTGACCTGAGCATATCATTCCCGATTGGTCTTTTGGTGCCGATTTATCATGTATTTGATGTTTTATAAAAGGCTGAAATATTGGTTTGTCTAATAGTGACTGGGCATATTCCACGAGTTTATGCTCCATGATTCCGCCACCAATGGTGCCAAACATTCCATCTTTTGTAACTGCCATTTTAAATCCTTTCCGACCTGGGCTACTTCCTTCATTGGCTATTACAACCATCAATACCAATCGCTTTTCAGATTGAAGTCTTAGTTGGAATTCTGTATAAAAATCTAAAACCATTGTTATTGGATATTAAACTGACTACCATGTTTGAAAAAACGAAGTTATGCAAATAATATTTAAGATAATTTGGAGAAACAATAGCTTTCCTTTATTCTATTCTAGGTTTTTAAACTAAACCGCAAATTGACATATATTATTGGTTTTAAAAAGAATATCTAAATCGTTATTAATAGATTTTTTGAATATAACCATGTAGTTTATCGTTAATAAAATCACTTTAGCTACATTATTTGACTTTTCGTCTACATTTTTTTGTTTTTAAACGGTTATTAAAATTAAAACATTAACATCGTAGAGATATTTGCTTTATAAAAACCCCAAAATCTATTATTTAAATTGTCAAAACTAATATTATGAAAAATTACAAACTAAAAAATTTAAAGACACTGTCTCCAGTTTATCTTATTAGGACATTGTTTTTTAAAAATGGCACACTTAGCGAAAGCTATGGCTCAAAAGACACAACAAGGAATAAGTTTCATTTGTTGGAAAATAATTTTATAGCCTCGTTATTTTTAACCTCGCTTATTACACCCAAGATTGATAGAAGGCTATTACTAATAGTGTTTTTCTTTTTTACTAGTGTAACTATGTTTGGACAGCAAAGTAACATAACGATTTCTACAAGTGCTACCTCAGGAGGTTCATTTACTGGTACTGCACCGAATAGGGTTTTTACAGTAAGTGCTAGTTCTGCAAACATCCAAGCAACTGCTTTGGCAACAGAATTATTAACTAACAATGTTACTATAAATACAGCTTTTGTAGGTGGAACTGGGAATGGGAATGTTACTTTTAACACTGCTGTAACTGTTGCTTCAACAGGTACTACTCAAAAGACATTTACTATAAATGCTAGTGGAAGTATTACTGTTAGTAACGCTATTAATTTGACCCCA
>Ga0315902_10000888_pt1 | contig 49438 bp, 39 predicted proteins | sample LakEriMetagenome_9_FD_203523 | JGI IMG/M metagenome (GOLD analysis project Ga0315902, IMG submission 203523) | Freshwater fungal communities from buoy surface, Lake Erie, Ohio, United States - Buoy 12 MA117 | ecosystem: Environmental > Aquatic > Freshwater > Lake > Lake biofilm | place: USA... | reverse complement strand
TCATCATGAATTGAATTTATCTCACGACCTAAATTTATTGGATCTGACCAGCAATCCCAGCAAGAATCAGCTAATCGTGTAGACATAAAAACATCTAATTTACCCAAACCTCCATGACCATCACTAGAAAAATATAGAGTCTTCATATCCGGATGTAAAAACGGCGACCTCTCAATATAATTCGTATTTATTTTAGGGCCTAAATTTATAGGTTGGGACCAACCATTTTCTGATTGAATACTAACATATATATCAGAAAAATAACCCTGTGTCGCATGGTAAAAATCGTTATGAAAAAAACCAGTGCCAAATCCATCGTTTTCACGAACAGAAGCAAAAAGTATAGAATTTCCATTACTACTTACCATTGCATCTCCGTTCCATATGCAATTATTTATATCATCAGGAAAATATATTAAATCTGTCCATCCAATTGATGATTTTTCACTATAGGCTAATTTGCCGTTATGAAATAAAATAGCCTTTGATTCATCAGTGCTAACAGCCATTAGAGCGTCATTAGAATTAGCTTTTGATAAACCTAAAACATTTAAAGGTGTTGACCACGAATTATTTCTAAATTTAGAAACATACACATCTTCACCTCCAATGCTATCGGATCGATTATAACCACAAAAGTATAAACTTTTAGAATCACCAGAAATTACAGGTGAATATTCTTCTCCTTCAATTGAATTAACAGGAGAAACATCCCTCATAACAATCGAATTTTGTGAATTATCTTTTAAAAGTTTAACTAAGTTTATATACTTCAAATTATTTTCGAAAACATTTTGAAATTTTTCTATTTCTGCCGAGGCAACCGACCATTTTTTAGATTCAACATCCTTTGAAATCAATTTTTGCAATGCAACGAATGATAATTCTTTGTCCCCCGCTTTGAATATATAATTTTGTAGATTTTCTTTCGTTCGTGCATCCAATTCAAACTCTCCAAAATTTTTATTCGAGAAATTAAACTCATGAATTAAACGAATTGGATCTCCAGAAGAAATCTTCCCTTTGAATTCCTTAACAATATTATTATACCTAACAACAACCGTATAATTTGTAGGATCGTAACATTCATAGCAACCATGATTTGCGTAATGATTAACATAAACCTGATAATTCCCTTTTATCGCTTTTTTATTCTCCCAATATATATTTTCAACAGGTTCATTTGATACCGGACCGCCAGCATTCATATCAACATCCAGCTCTCCTCCGGATCGAGACTGCCTATGCTCGAAATAAATCACCTCACCCATGGGATCAATGCAATGCAAATCAATATCATTGTAATTATCCCACATAAGACTAATTGTAATAGCTCCTGATTTTGCCCCTTCACGTTTCAATCTTTTTTCCATTTCTGTATTGAATGAAAGAGGTGGATTGTCTATAGTTAATCCTAATTGAGATGCTAATTCTGCAGTTTCATAATCTTCATAAAAATTCTCTATTTTACTAATGTATGAGGGGAATTTATTTTTAAAAAAATTCAAAGTTGATAATTCGCCATCTTTTGAAATTAAATTATAATAGTCAACTATAAGATCGCTATTATCATCAAGTTTTTCTATGCAATACAATAATGATTTAGGATTCTTTTTGGCATAAGAAAGTTCTAAAATACTATCTAATGCAATTTCGGAATAATTTGAATTGAAATTCTCATAAAAATCTCTATAACTTTCCCAAGATCCGGGAACCGTATTTTCTTCAAATTCCTTCAATTCGAATAACGAAAATGCTTCATTAAACTGTTTGCTTTTTGGATATTTAATGGTGAAATCACGATATCCAGCCGAATTATTAAATCTTTTAGCCTTTTCAAAAGCCAATTCATGAATTTTTTCAGTAGCAGTTATAACTTGATTAGCTTTCGGATAATCCACGATAAATTTTTCATACGCTTCAATTGTATTTATCGACATGGCCTCTTGATAAGCAATTGAATGAATTTTTTGTAGCGCTTCAGAAACCTCTATAGCCTCTGGATAAGTATTAATGAAACTTTTGTATGCCTCAATGGAATTTAATTCAATTGCATTTTGAAAAGCTAATTTGTTTCTCTCTTTTTTTGCTTTAGAAATTTCAATGGCATCTGGATATTTATCAATAAACTTTTGAAAAGACTCAACAGTATTTTCTCTACTTGCCTTTTCAAAAGCTAAACGGTTTCGTTCACCGATAGCGATTGATTTATATTTATCCGTAATCTCCTTATAAAAACTCAATAAATCTATATAAACTTCTTCTGTATTAATTTTATTTGCTTGATTTAATGCACCAACATAAATACTATCTGAAAGCACACGAAAAGATGTGTAATTGATTGGTATTCTATCATATTTGTTGAGTTCTTTTTCATTCGAAATATTAGAGTATTTCAACTGGGCATTTAGGTAATATGAATATGCTGTTTGAGGCGAGTATAAATTTCCGGATAGCGAACTACTAGCAACTACTGATGAAAAATAAAGTAATTCAACATCATCTGGAGACTTTTTTAGTCCCTTTTGACACTTTTTCCAAACTTTTGAATATTTGCCATTTTCAATTAAATTAGAAAAATTCTGCGATCTTAAGATACAACTATAAATCAACACCAAGAAAAGTAATAAATTTTTCATCTGTTCTCTTTGAACTTAAAAACTTGGGACTTCACTTCCTCTCTATCTCGAATTGAAAATGGCTTATATATACCTAAATTAATTTTAATTGTTCCTCCTAACTGGAGATTTGGATTTGTACTTTTTAAATCAGAAATTAGTCTAGCATTCAAACCAAAACTTATTATTCTTATTGGTATGAAGAATGAGGTCGTAAATGAATAATTTAAGTTGTTATTTTGACTGTTTAAATTTTGTAATACCCCAAAATCTATTCCTATTGTTTTTCTGTAAAGGAAACTAATTTGAGTATTAAAGTAAGGATTTACAATCATATTTGAAGTATCTTTTAATAACACATAACTGTTATCTCGAAATTCCATTTTAATACCAATTTGAGAAAAAGCATAAATGGTTTTTTGACTAGTGTTATCTTTCTTACGATTATTAAACTTTACATAAAATCCTAAACCATAATTTGGATTTAGATTACTAATTTTCGTTACTTGAGGTATTTTTTTCTCTTGCGTGTAAAATGATATTGATGGCTCTAAAGAAAACCAGGACGGCTTTTGCTGAATCATTATTTTTTTGTGGTAGTTGTAGAGCTTGTTATCTAGATATTTCTCTAATTTCTCAATTTCTTTTGAATAGGAATAATTTAACTTAATTTGTTTTGTTTGATCAACCGCATTGCGATATTTACGATTATAAATATCAGATCTTGCTAATTTAATTTCAATTGGTAAAATATAGGAATTAACTCTTCTTTTGATTTGATTAAATTCATTCAAATTATTTTGAGAGTAACCTTCTAACTCTTTCATGAGCATTCGAAGTTGATCAGGGCTTTTATCCTTGTATTTCAGTAAATTCTCAATTTTTTCAGAGATTTCATAAAACTTAGTATTAGATTGAGAGAAAACAGATAAATTAAATACTAAAAGTACAAACAAAGTCAAGAGACCATTACGATAATTCATCATTAACATTTAAATAAAGGCCTAAAGTTATGTAATGTTCTAATACTAGACAAAATTTTCTCAAATAACATTCAATTACTTAATTTAACTGTTATTAATTAAGTGATTCATGTTGCTTTACCAGACTTCTTAATAATACAGCTATTGGCTGATCTGGACCTCCACTTTCTTCGATAATGGTCTCAATATTTAATTCCCAAGCCTCAACCGTTGTAAGAGCTACTGCAGTTTCTATCGATGGAACATTAAACAATTCCGAATGCAAACCTATAATTTCTCCGGAACGAACTACGTTTCTATTTTCACCATTGAACAATTCTACTTCACCGGATTTTATTACCCAAAATTTCTTTAGTTCTTGACCAGAATTGAAAATCTGTTGTCCAGGATTCCATTTTCTTAAATTTCGTTTCATACGAATAGTTTGAAATTCAGTCCATAAATAACTAAATAGCCATCGGGTAAAAAGTCCTATACCTGCTCCCAAAGAAACCCCCAAGGTATTGGCTAAACCATCATACAAATCCCCACTCCTTCCATTCAAAGGCTGAAGAAATTCAACCCCATAACTAATCATTGCAAGAATTGTTAAACCAATCAAAGCCAATCGAAAAGGAAATCCAACCATTAAGAGTGTTGCTAATCCAGTATATGCAGAAAAATGAATGATTTTATCAATTTGAATTCGCCCATTTCCAAAACCCAACAAACTTGAACTTATTATTGCAATTAACGATGTGAGAAATAAAATGACAATGATTCTTCGAACCTTTAACGGTAAGTCTAATTTGGGGTAATTATTCATTACTAAAAAGCTTTATAAAATTTACTTGACTTGATAAATAGCATTTGCGACTAACATCTTTCCATTCTCCCAAAAACCTCTAAACAATGGATTGTCCGCAAAAACAATGATTGTCCCACTACCTTTTTGCTGCACGGTAACAACCACGGAGTTTATTTGTAATTTTTTGACTTTATGCCCAACAAATCCGTTTAAATGATCTTTTTCAGACAAAATCTTAACTGGGTTATATCCTTCAGCCATTAAATCATAGCCTGAATCAGAACGCAGTGTATAATAACGTTCAACACCAAAACACAATGGATGAGTGGTATCCATCATACAAGAGTATATAGCTCCAATTAAATTGTTTGAAAGTCCTACTCTTTCTGAATTCCCGAATGTTGCATCGGATTCCTTGTTTTTTCTGCTTTTTTTACTCTTTCTAGTTTCATCATCTGATTCATCATTTGACTCATCCTCCTCGTCCTTTTCAGTATTCTGAGTCATACCAATTGAAATACCAAGATTTTCTATCGAATTACCGAAATTGATAATTTTTCCTCCATTTTCAATCCAATAAGAAATTGTAGTATTGGAATTATAATAGCCTTCTGGAACGAATAAAATCGAATATTTATCCAAGCTTGCTCTTCCCAGATCATTAACTGGAATTAATGTAATTGGAATGTTTAAATCAGTTTCTAGAAAGTGCCAGATTTCTCCTACATTCAGTGAATTCGTATTATCACCAACCAACAACGCAATTTTAGGTTGTTTTATCAATTCAACATCTGAATATCCAAAATCACTTCCATTTTCTACCATTCCTGTCATCGTTTGATAAATGCCAACTTGAAATTGTATTTTCAATTTATTTAATTTTTCAATAATATTGTCATCATTATCCGAATTTAGAATTATCATTGTTCCAGCTGGATATTTTACACCTTTTTGTTCAAAAGCTTTGTTTTGTTTACGAATAATTATTCCATTTTCCAATGCTGCATTTAAGAATCGGACAGAGTTCATTCCATTCCAAGGAACGATGTAAGCATAAGCCTCTGAATTTAATTGTTCTGTCGGAGCATAAGTCGGTTCATAATTTTGCAAAGACAATACGGATTCAACTCCAAAGGCCCTTAATCCATAAGCGTAAGGCAAAGTCCAAGAGGTAATATCATAAGTTAAAGAGTCAACTACTTTTGTTTCTGGCTCAAGTAATACATGAGCAAGAGTTCCTTTAACTTGATCAAGATTCACGTAAAGACATACATTTTCAGTGGTAATGGTCGTATTTTTACGAGTATCAAATTCATACCCCTTAATTTTCTGACCTATTGGTAAATATGAACATACAATTTCATGTTTATTCAGTAACGATTCCAATTGAGTTAATTGCTCGTATTTTCCTTCAAGTACATACCCCTTAAACTTAAATTTCTTTTCTTTTACAAACTTCTGATATTCTTGTATGAGTTTATCCGTCATTTTAGCAGAATATTCCACTGTAGAAAGCCCAGTAACAACATGGTGCTCAACCCGCTCTTCCAAAGTCAATGTATCTCCTTCACTTGTAATTACAATAGATCCAGCGCTTCCATTTCCTGCTTGTTCATAGGTCATTCCAATAGCTCCACAAAAAGTTGGATAGGTATCTCCATAACTTGGATACAATAAATCAAACTCTTTCGAAGTGAAATATTGCCAACCTTTTTCATCAAAATACTTCGCGTTATTTTTCCCCATTCCTTTCTGAAACTCCCTCTGCCAGTCTGTTATTACTTCATGATACGGTTCAGCAGCAGGAGCAAAATAATAAGGCTCATTAATCCCTTGTTCATGGAAATCAACATGTACATGTGGCAACCATTCATTGTATTTTTTGATACGCTGTTGTGATTCAACTTGAGTCAGCCACGCCCAGTCTCGATTCAAATCAAACAAATAATGATTGGGTCTTCCTCCAGGCCAAGGCTCGTTATGTTCTGCAGCATCTAAATCTGGATTAGCCTTTTTTGTTTTCAGTTGGTAATACCAATTAACATAACGGTCACGTCCATCCGGATTCAAACACGGATCCATAATAACAATCGTATTTTTTAAATATTCTTGTTTGTTCGTAATTAAATCAAACGCTGTTTGCATAGCTGCTTCAGTACCAGATGCTTCGTTACCGTGAACATTGTAACTCAACCAAACAATTGAAATTTGTTCAGAACTTAAATTTTTGTGATTCAATTTTATTTGTTCCAATCTAGCAATATTCTCTGCTGTTCCAATATAAGCGAGTATTAACTCTCGATTTTCATTAGTTCTGCCATATTGTTGAACTCTAATATTCGCTGGAAAATTAGTTTCTAAAGTTTTATAATAATTAATAACTTGATAGTGCGGAGTAAATTGGGTTCCAAGTTTATATCCAAAATATTTTTCAGGTGAAAATGTCTGGGAGTATGACAAAAAGCCAATTGAAGTAAAAAGGAAACTAAAAATATATTTCATTGAAAATAAATTAATTAGACAATACTTTTAAATTTTTTAAGCGGAAAAATCGAAACGTTGAACCATTCCATTCAGCGAGTACTAAAATATCTAAACCTTTAATTTCATGATAATAGGCAAAACAATTTTCTACTTGCACTTTTGCTTTTTCTAAATAGCGTTTATATGCCATTTCATCGTCAACTACATTCATTAGAGGACCGAATTCACCAAATTTATTGATACTCCTAATAGCGCTAGCGGGTAAAATTGAATCTTGTATGGCTCGTTCTACCTCTTTTTTGAACATCTCCTCAGAAACTTCCTTGTGAATCAATATTTTATGAATTGTGGTGTAGTCCCTATTTTCAAAAGCGGAAGAAAGCGTTATCAAATTTGATTGAAACACCTCAATTGTTGGATTAATTTCATTTGATTTCTGCGCAATTGAATTGAAAGACAAAGCATAAATTAATAATTGGGAAATTAATCTCACTTTCTTTTTCTTTTTAGAGTAACGCGTTGAATAAAAGTGGGTAGATACGAATGAACGAAAAATGAATCTTCGTTCGTTATCCTGGAATTGTTTTCTGCAATTGAACCACCATAAAGTGTGAAATCAATTTTATTACTTGCGCTTTTTCTTAAAATTGAAGTATAAATTACACTGTCAAGTCTATACATGTCATAAAAAGAATTTTCAACGAATCGCATATCTATCTCAATGGAACCTTCATCCATGATAAATCGGTCTTTTGTTTCTTTGCGAATCTGATAATCTTTAACAACTTCTCCATTCGGCGTATTGTATCTCATTTTATAAGTCCACAAACTATCCTTCATCAGTTCCCTAATTTCCAATTCTACAGGAATAATTTTATTACTCGGATAAAGTGACATTTGTCCGTTGTATATTCCCAACCAATCTTTCGGGAATTCTTGTGAAAAACCAATCGAGTAAAAAATTGAAACTAAAAAAATACATCGCACAAGCATGAAACCAAAAGTACAACTTTTTTCTTTCGTTATTTCATGTGTATATTTACATTCTCAAATTTTAACCATGGCTAAAAAAATCCTATTTACCTTATTAATTCTTAGTTCTTTTGTATCTTATTCTCAAAAGAAAAAAACGGAAGAAACATCAACAAAACTGCCTTATGATGCCTCAACTGTAAGTCCAATTTCATTTCGACTTGTTGGTCCGGCTTTAACTTCAGGAAGAATTGCAGATATTGCCATTCATCCGAGTAATCCTGACAAATGGTTCATTGCAGCTGCATCAGGAGGTGTTTGGACAACGAATAATCATGGAAATACATTTTCACCCATTTTTGATGGTTATGGATCATACTCAATTGCATGCGTTAAAATTGCCAATTCAAATCACAATACGATTTGGGTAGGAACCGGTGAAAATAACAACCAGCGTTCAGTTTCTTATGGTGATGGGGTTTATAAATCAGTGGATGGAGGAAAGTCATTCACAAATATGGGATTGAAAAACTCAGAACATATAGGAAACATTATTATTCATCCAACAAACGAAAACATTGTTTGGGTTGCAGCATACGGTCCACTTTGGAGTTCAGGTGGAGAAAGAGGAATATACAAAACAGTAGATGGAGGAAAGACTTGGGAACGTGTTTTCTTCGTGTCGGAAGATACTGGTATTGCCGAAATAATCATGGATCCGTCCAACCCCGACATCTTGTACGCATCAGCTCATCAACGAAGACGTCATGAATGGACATACGTAGGTGGCGGTCCGGAAAGTACCGTTTACAAATCAACGGATGGTGGTAAAACTTGGCGAGAAATAAGCTCCGGATTACCAAAAAGAGACATGGGTCGCGTTGGTTTAGCTGTTTCACCAGTTGATGCAAACTATGTTTATGCAATTGTTGAAGCAAGGTACGGAAAAGCTGGTTTTTACCGTTCTTCTGACAAAGGTGAATCTTGGTCAAAAATGTCCGATTTCAATACAAGTGGAAATTACTATCAGGAAATATTTTGTGATCCAAAAAATCGGGATAAAGTTTTTGCGATGGACACCTACTTGCATCATACGGAAGACGGTGGAAAAACATTCAAACAAACCGGAGAAAACAATAAGCATGTTGATAACCATGCAATTTGGATTGACCCAAATAATACCAATCATTGGTTAGTAGGATGCGACGGTGGTTTGTATGAAACCTATTCACATGCTAAAGAATGGTTTTATTTCGCCAACCTTCCAATTATTCAATTTTACAAGGTGACAACGGACAATGCAGAGCCGTTTTACAATATTTACGGAGGAACTCAAGATAACAATTCAATGGGTGGCCCAGCACAAACAAATAATGTAGCCGGAATACTTAACACAGATTGGCAAATTACCAATGGTGGTGATGGATTTGAATCAGCAGTAGATTGGTCAAACCCAAATGTAGTCTATGCTCAAGCTCAATACGGATGGTTAGTTCGTTTCGATAAACTTTCTGGAGAAAAAGTTCCAATTCAACCAATGCCTGGAAAAGACGAGTCAGCCTACCGATGGAACTGGGATGCTCCCCTACTCGTCTCTCCTCATGATCCGAGTACGATATATTTTGCCGCAAATAAGGTATTTAAATCAACAAATCGAGGTGATGATTGGCAAATTATTTCTCAAGATTTGACTCAACAAATCGATCGAAATAAACTCAAAATCATGAATCAAGTTTGGACCATTGATGCGGTAATGAAGAATGCGTCCACAACCATATACGGAAATATTGTCGCCTTAGATGAATCTCCTAAAAAGAAAGGTCTTTTATTTGCAGGAACAGACGACGGACTGATTCAAATATCTGAAAATGACGGTCAAAATTGGACAAAAACGGCCGCTTTTCCTGGAGTACCAGCAAACACAAGAGTGAATATGTTGACTGCATCAATTCATAATGAAAATGAAGTTTTTGCTACTTTCAACAACCAACGAATGGGAGACTTTAAACCTTATTTAATGAAATCTTCAGATAAAGGAAAAACTTGGATTTCGATTTCCGGAAATTTACCCGAAAGAGGAACTGTTTATTGCATTAAGCAAGATCATATTGATCCAAATTTATTATTTGTTGGAACTGAATTTGGTGCATACTTCACAACGGATGGTGGTAAAAACTGGACGAAATTGAGTGGATTACCAACTATTGCCGTGTATGATTTAGACATTCAAAAACGAGAAAATGATATAGTTGCCGCAACTTTTGGACGTGGATTTTATGTTCTTGACAACTACGCTCCGTTAAGAGAATTAACTAAGGAAAACCTTGATAAAAATGCACATGTTTTCAAAATAAAAGACGCGCTACTGTATGTCCAAGCCGATCCCCTTGGTCTAGAAGGAACCGGTTTTCAAGGAACCAATTTGTGGGCTGCCAAAAATCCGGAGTTCGGTGCTTCAATTTATATTCATTTGAATAAGGAATTCAAAACATTAAAATCAACGCGACAAGAAAAAGAAAAAGAACTTGAAAAAGAAAAAAAGGATGTTTTCTACCCAAGCTTAGAAGAACTTCGTCAAGAAGATTTGGATCAAGCTGCGAAATTAATTGTTTTAATAAGCGATGAAAAAGGCCAAGAGGTTAGAAGAATACATACTACTGCAAGTAAAGGAACAACCAAAATTGTATGGAATCTTCGCGGTGAATCAACAAATTCAATTGATTCAAAATCGAAATCGAATAATGGATTTTTAGTCAAACCTGGAAAATATTCCGTTAATTGTTTGCTTCTACAGAATGGTAAAGTTGAAAATTTAGGGATTTCTCAATCATTCGAAGTCAAAATGTGGAACAACTTATCCGTTCCTGCATCCGATTTCTCAATTTTAGATAATTTCAGAAAAGAAGTTTCGGAAATAAATAGAAAAGTTAGTGAAACTGGTTCTAAATTGAGTAAAATTCAAGGCCAACTTGATGCAATTGAAAATGCTATTTCTAACTATCCTGGAGCTGATTTGAAATTATTGGAAGAAGTAAGAGATCTTGAATTGTTGCGAAACGAATGCACCTTAAAAATGTGGGGAGATCGAATAAAGTCATCCAGAGAATTTGAAGTAGAACCGAGCTTGAGTGAACGCCTAAACATGTTGGAGTATAAACTATACGAAAATCGGTCGGGAGTGAGTAACACACACAGAAATAATAAAGTTATTGTTGAACAGGAATGGCAAATTTTAAATCAAAAAATTGAATCTATCCAAGTTCGCATTTCATCTTTGAAAGAAAACCTACATAAAGCCGGTCTTCCTTATATTTCTGAATAATTCATTTGTCATCTCCTTCTTCCCCACTGGGGTTCGAGTCTGAATCCGAATCAGGTGAAGTATTGGTTGGTGGAAAAGAGTAAAATTGTTTGCCTGTAGCACACCGGACAAAATGTCCATTCGCATCAAAATTATTATCATACAAAAGATCTTTTTTCACGCCATTAAAAATGATGTAGTAAGTCGTATAAGAATCCCCCACCACTCCGGCAGCATTTTTTGGTGTGGATGTCCAAAAAGAAGTTTGGACGAATCTTCCCTGCAAATTTCCATCATTCAATAAATAACCACTTGGAAGTATATTCATATTAAATAAATTTTCACCTTTGCTACCCTCAAGCCATTCCTTATTACTTTTCAACTTTTCAGCGGAACGTAAAATAGGGGGATAACATCTACAAATTGTATCATAATTCAAATAAGCCCTTAATCCAAGCCAATCCTCTAAAGCAGGAACCATAAATCCTTCGGGAGCTAGTCCTCTCGGATCTACAACGGCAAACCAATTATATATTTTACCATGAATACTGTCATTTTTTGAATTGTAGTTCATACTACAAAAGGCTGGAATACCTTGTTTAAAAAATTCTTGCCAATCCTCTGGAGATTTCGCTTCTATAATTTCATCTCCATTCGCAAAAGTTGAGGTATTTAAATTATGATCTGCCCAATATAACTTACCTATTTTAACATAGTTCTGCCCATAACATTGGATGAATGATGAAAAAAGAATAATTAAAATAAATTTCTGATACATGCTATAAGTAATTTTCAAATGTGAATTTGTTACACTAACAAAGTTATAATAATTACCTTTGCAAACTTTGTGATTATATGGAATACAATTTTAGAGAAATAGAAAAAAAGTGGCGAAAATATTGGTCAGAGAATGAAATCTACAAAATTGTAGAAGATACATCGAAACAAAAATATTATGTCTTGGATATGTTCCCTTATCCTTCCGGAGCAGGATTACATGTTGGACATCCCCTTGGATATATTGCTTCGGATATTTATGCCCGTTACAAACGTTTAGAAGGATTCAATGTGCTTCATCCAATGGGTTTTGATTCTTTTGGATTACCAGCAGAACAATATGCAATCCAAACGGGTCAACATCCATTAATAACTACTGAAAAAAATATTTCGAGATATCGAGATCAACTCGATAAAATGGGTTTTAGTTATGATTGGAGCAGAGAAGTTCGAACTTCTTCTCCAGAATATTATAAATGGACACAATGGATTTTTCAACAACTGTTCCATTCGTGGTATAATCCTGTTACCAATAAAGCTGAATCAATAGATACGTTGATTTCAATTTTTGAAAAAGAAGGAATTTCAGGAGTCCATTTTACTAATTTAACAGGAGATATCGAGAAAGAAATTTCAAATTTTAGTGCAGATGATTGGAGAGCCTATGATGAGCAGAAACAATTAGAAATCCTCATGCATTTTCGTCTCGCTTATTTGGGTGAATCCTTTGTTAATTGGTGTCCTGCTCTAGGAACTGTACTAGCAAATGATGAGGTAGTCAATGGGGTATCAGAAAGAGGTGGGCATCCTGTCGAACGAAAATTAATGAAGCAATGGAGTATGCGAATAACTGCATACGCACAGCGATTATTGGATGGTTTAAATCAAATTGATTGGTCAGATAGCATCAAAGAAACCCAACGAAATTGGATTGGTCGAAGCGAAGGCGCTTCAATTCAGTTTAAAATTATTGAACATGATGCGTTTATTGAAGTATTTACTACTAGACCTGACACAGTATTTGGAGTTTCTTTTGTCACGCTTGCACCAGAACACGACTTAGTTCCGAAATTAACCACTAGCGAGCGGCGAAAAGAAGTTGAGGAATACGTATTAAAGGCAAAAAATAGAAGTGAGCGTGAACGTCAAGCCGATGTTTCTACAATCAGTGGAGTGTTTACTGGTTCTTATGTTCAACACCCATTTACAGGAGAGAAAATACCTGTATGGATTGGTGATTATGTTTTAGTCGGATATGGAACAGGAGCTGTAATGGCCGTTCCCGCACATGACGAACGCGATTTTAAATTTGCAAAATATTTTGGAATTGACATAAAGCAAGTCATACAACCGGAGGTCGAATTTGATTCAGAAAATAATGCATGGACGGAAAAAGAAGGTGTGTTAATTAATTCAGATTTCCTAAACAGTTTAGATGTAAAAGGTGCAATTATAAAATCCATTGAACAAATTGAAAAAAAACAGTTTGGTAAAGGAAGAATTAATTTCCGTTTAAGAGATGCTGTATTTGGCAGACAACGCTATTGGGGGGAACCCATTCCTGTCTATTATAAAAATGATATACCCTACTCCATTTCTGAAAGTGAACTCCCTCTTAATCTTCCAGAGGTTGATAAATATTTACCGACAGAAGATGGAGAACCACCACTAGCTCGTGCAAGTAACTGGAAATACCAAGATAATTTTGATTTTGAGTATTCTACAATGCCTGGATGGGCTGGTAGTTCCTGGTATTTTCTGCGCTACATGGATCCAAAAAATGAAAACGAATTTGTAGGGAAAGAAAAAGTCGATTACTGGAAAAACGTTGATTTATATATTGGAGGTTCAGAACATGCTACTGGCCATTTATTGTATGCACGATTTTGGACAAAATTTTTATTCGATCTAGGATATATTCCGTTTGATGAGCCTTTTCAGAAAATGATAAATCAAGGAATGATACTCGGTCGAAGTAGTTTCGTTTATCTCGTTGTTGGCGAAAATAAATTTGTTTCTTATTCCAAAAAGGAAGATTATTTTCACGCACCAATCCATGTTGATATTTCTTTGGTGGATAGCGACAAATTAGATATAGAGGCTTTTCGATCATGGAGACCTGAATATAAAGATGCTGAATTTATCTTGGAAGATGACGGAACCTACATGTGCGGTTTTGAAGTTGAAAAAATGTCAAAATCCAAATATAACGTTCAAACACCAGACGAATTAATCGAAAAATATGGTGCAGACACACTAAGAATGTATGAAATGTTCCTTGGACCATTAGAACAAACTAAACCATGGGATACAAAAGGAATTACAGGTGTAAATAACTTTCTTCGTAAATTTTGGCGACTATTTCACAACAGTGAAAATCAATTCTATTTGACCCATGAAAATGGAAATGATAAGGAGATGCGTATATTACACAAAACCATCAAACGAGTTCGTGAGGACTTAAATAGATATTCATTTAATACATGTGTATCTACATTCATGATTGCAACAAATGAACTGGGTGAACTGAAGTGTAATAAATTGGAAGTTTTAAAACCACTTGTAATTCTATTAGCTCCATTTGCCCCGCACATTTCGGATGAACTATGGCAAAAAATAGGAGAAAAAAACGGTTCAGTTCATCAGCAAAAATATCCTGAATTTGATGAAAAATATTTGGTCGAATCAAATTTTGATTACCCAGTTTCATTTAACGGAAAAATGCGATTCAAAGTTAACTTAAGTCTTAGTCTTAAAATACCTGATATAGAGAAAATAATACTGAGCTTGCCTGATACACAAAAGTGGTTGGAAAATAATACTCCTAAAAAGATTATTATTGTTCCAGGAAAGATTGTCAATATTGTACTTTAATTGTTCTAATTGCAATTGCAAAAAAAAGTGCTTTTTGAATAATAAATTCATTTTTATTAGTTGTTTTTATTAATTAAACTTAAATTTGTGGCACTGTACACGAAGTACAGGATTTAATTTTTTATTTTTTATGGATATTTATTGTGGAAATCTTAGCTTTCGTGCCTCTAGTCAGGATATTGAAAAGCTATTTGAAAATTATGGAGAAGTATCTTCTGCCAGAGTAATCACAGATCGTGAAACAGGTCGTTCTAGAGGTTTTGCTATTGTTGTAATGAGCAATGATGATGAAGCCCAACAAGCGGTTGATGCATTAAATGGAAACGATTTTATGGGTCGTAATTTAGTGGTTAACGAGGCAAGAAGAAAATCATAGTATTCGAGTCATTTTTTTAAAGGCTATCGTTCTCGATAGCCTTTTTTTTATTTTTATTTTTCTTACAAGTAGGAATTCTTATATTTATTGCTGTGAAAAAAGTGCTTATTCTTGGTGATGGTCATTTGGCGAATAGAACCCATGTATTGCTGGGTGAGAAAAATACTGCAATACAATTTGCTCCTCTTATTTTTCAAGATATTTTACACAAAAAAAGTTCCTCTATATATGAATTTAAGACAAAACTGGAAGAATTTAATGTTCTTTCGTGTGATTTAATTTACATTTTATATGAGGATGATAAAGATAATCTAGAGGTAACAATTGCTCTTGGTTCATTATTTCCAGAAAATAAAATAGCAACTTCATTGTTTAATGAAAAACTGATACCACACCTTAAAAGTGCCTTTCCCAACCTAACAATTATTAATCCTGCTAGAATTTCTGCGCCATCTTTTGTAGAATCTATTTATAAATCGAAAGAGACTAATTTCATTCATTTTCAAGAGAAAATTAACGAAACTTTTCAAAAAATCAAGTTCAAACCGAACCTTCTTTTCATCCTTATTTCATCGTTTTTTCTGGTTATTATTTCATCTACATTGTTTTTTCACACCCAAGTTTTTTCGGATAAAAGCTTGTTGGATGCTTTTTATTTTGTTGTTGTAACAATCACAACAGTAGGATTTGGGGATTTAAGCCTTCTTCAGTCGAGTGATTTAAGCAAGATTGTTGGTATTATTTTGATGCTCTCATCATCCATTTTTATTTGGTTAATACTTTCACTACTATTGGATAACTTATTCAAACGTAAAACCGAAAGATTATTAGGCCGAAAAAAATACAATTATAAAAATCATATTGTGTTATGTGGTTTAGGTAGATTAGGATACTTTATTGCGGAAGAATTGATAAAGAAAGGGGAACAGTTCATCATTATTGAACCTAAAGAAAACTCAACATATATTGACCATTTTAAAAGACAAAATATTGATGTTTATATCGGCAATGGATTGCATTATGAGGTGTTAAATGATGTTGCCATTTCAAATTGTAAAGCAATAATTGCAGTTACCGATGACGACCATGTGAATTTAGAAATTGGATTAATGGCACGATCCTACAACAATGAAGTAATGATTGTACTAAGAATTTTCGATGAATCTATGGCGAAAATTATCAAATCTAAATTTAATATTCAACATTCAAAAAGTATGTCATTTATAGCTGCTAAAAAGTTTGCGGAATTGTCTAATAATTTATCTTTATAATGGAAACTTCTTCAAAATTAGAACTTTGGAAAAAACTAGCTAAATACAATTTCGTTGATTTAGTCTCTCCTGACTTATGGGATTATATTTTTGCAAAGTTTAACGGTCAAAATGCTCATCTGAGAGTTTTTGCCAACAAACTAGGAACTAAATATGGTTGGGATCGAAATTTTGCATTCAGGGTAATTTGGGAATACAAAAAATTCATTTTTCTAGGAGTGATCTCAAATAAGCCTTTGACTCCTTCAAAAATAATTGACCAAATATGGCATGAGCATTTATTATTTACAGCTGGTTATCGGAGTTTTTGCGACAAAATTATACAAACCAATTTTGATCATCAACCTGAATTAATTAAAACTGAATCATCATCAAAATTATTTCAGGAACAATACAGAAAAACCATTGAGGTGTATCAACATGAATTTGGAATGATTCCTCCTCAAGACATTTGGGAAAATTCAGATAAATTCGTTTTATCCCCAAATGAGCCGAATGTTATGACTTCAAAAGACTTAAATAATGATAAGTCAACAAACCCTTTAATATACGATTTAAGGTTACTTTATAATATTGTCGATTTTAGTTTTGATGATGACTTCAATAATGGCGATATTTCTTCACTAGATGACTCAGGTAGTTCTGGAAGTGATTCTGATAGCTCTGGCGATTCAAGTTGCGGTAGTTCATGTGGTAGTTCATGTGGTGGAGGTGATTAGGATAAAGCATGTTAAGTAAAGAATTTTTATCGGGAGAATGGCGTAAATTAATCATGATTAATTATGTTATTAATCCTGACATTCTAATGAAATTTATTCCTCGTGGTACTCGTATCGATCTATGGAACAATAAGTGTTATGTAAGCCTTGTTGGATTTATGTTTAAAAACACTCGACTAAAAGGAATTCCTATCCCATTTCATTTGAATTTTGAAGAAGTTAATCTCCGATTTTATGTCCAATATCCTGATAATTCAATCCAAGATTATAAAAGAGGAGTAGTTTTCATTAAAGAACTTGTTCCAAAACCTGCCTTAACTTTTGTTGCAAATACGATTTTCAAAGAGCATTATGCAACGTGTGAAATGAATCATGAATGGTTGAATTGTGATGATAAACAATTTGTTAAATATGCATGGAACATAAATAGATGGAATTCAATTTCAGTGGAGGCTAGAAATGAGCTTACTGAAATACGTGTAGGTAGTGAAGAAGAATTTATAACTGAACACTATTGGGGATATACATTAATCGATAATGAAACAACCTCGGAATATGAGGTAAAACATCCAAAATGGAAAATAAATGAAGTACTTGATTACACCATAAATGTTGATTTCGAATCAACTTATGGACAAGAATTCAGATTTTTAAACAATGAAAGACCTACATCAGTTTTTTTGGCGGAAGGTTCTGAAATCTCCGTTTATCCTTCAAAAAAAATGAAATTTCAATAAGTCTCGATTCCCTTCAAATCAAATTGAATAAACTTTTTAGGATCAATTATTTCACCATCTTTCTCTATCTCGTAATGCAAATGAGGACCTGTTGAACGACCTGTGCTTCCAACTAAACCAATTAAATCACCCCTTTTTACTTCATCTCCTTCACTAACTCTAAAGGCACTTAGATGAGCATATCTCGAACTAAAACCAAAACCATGTTCAATCACAATACAATTACCATGACCTTTATCCGATGAAATAACCTGAATTACTTTTCCTGAAGCTGATGCATATACATTCGTTCCCATGTCTGCAGAAATATCTATTCCTTTGTGCATTCTCATTGTAGAATCAATCGGATCTTTACGCATCCCATAACCAGAACCTATTCTTTCAAAATCAGACACATATATCGGACAGACAGATGGAATTGATTCCATCATTGATTCTTTGTCTCTTGCTACAGATAAAAAAGTTATTAAAAATTGATTTTGAGTCTTAAGCTTACGGGTTAAATAATCTGCACGTAAATCCAACTCACCAAACAACGTTTTACCACCAATGTTTGGTTTATTAATTGGTTTGGTCAGAAAAGCCTCATTTTGAGGCATATCCTCTATGTCTATTACAGCATTGAATAAAGATCGGTGTGAAATATCAAAAGAATCTAAATGTTTTTCAGCAAGTGTTAACGCATCATCTATTTTTTTTGCCGTATTCAATTGAATTGATAAATCTGCTTTTAATGAATTATGTGCCTTCTCTAAATCTTCCATTTGATCTGAATAATACAAATGAGTTAAGAAAAATGTAAACACAAGTGACAATGGAAAAACCGCAGTTTTTAAATATCTTTTTGAAAAAATAATTTTATAATTGCGCCGATTTGAAGATTCTGTATTTTCGTCCATATTTCATTTTCATGGACAAACTACGAGAGAAATATTGTCTTAGTTACATTATCACCGTTTCATGGCTCGATCCATTTCACGCTTATCGTCTTTCTCTTTCAAATCTTCGCGTTTATCATGCATCTTTTTTCCTCTAGCACAAGCAATTTGCACTTTGAGCCATCCTTTTTCATTGAGGAATAATTTTAGCGGAACCATCGTATTCCCTTTTACCTTCATGAACTTTTCAATTCGAGTTAGCTCTTTTCGGTTCAAAAGTAATTTTCGATCTCCTCGAGTTTTGTGTGTATAAAACGACGCGTTTTCATACGGAGCAATGTACATATTTCGAATCCATAATTCTCCACTCGAGATTATACAGTAGGCTTCAATTATACTTGCCTTTCCATTTCTAATACTTTTAATCTCAGTTCCAGATAATACAATTCCAGCAGAAAATTCCTCCTCTATGAAATACTCAAAACGAGCACGTTTGTTTTTAATATTGATAACATTAGCTGACACTCGAAAATAGAAATATTAAATGCAAAAATAACGAAGTATTGGGGAGTATAATTATATTTTAGTCTTTTCTCTTAATATTTTCATGACCCATTCAAGTTGATCAGCTCGAGTTAGATTTGAATTATCTAGCAATATAGCATCATGCGCTTGTATTAGAGGACTTTCTTTTCGATTGGAATCGATAAAATCACGCTCTAACAAATTATCTTTTACATCTTCCATAGTTGTCTCTATACCCTTGGACGTTAATTCATTGAATCGGCGTTGCGTCCTTACTTCAATCGATGCTGTAACAAACAACTTCAAATCAGCATTGGGAAATACGACAGTTCCAATATCTCTACCATCCATTACAATTCCACCTCTAAATCCCATTCGCTGTTGCTCTTCAACAAGTTTTTGTCGAACCTCTCTAATTTCTGCAATTCGAGACACCATAGTTGCTACATGATTTTTTCGAATCTCAGACTCACAATTTTCTCCATTTAGAAAAATAACCTTCTTGCCTTTCTCATCATCTTTAAAATCAAGTTGAATAGAATTCAAAGATAAAATAATTGACGATTTATCTATCCACTCTCCTTTTGCCCAACCGTTTCTTAAACAGAAAAGAGTAACCGCCCGATACATAGCACCGGAATCAATAAAAATATAATGTAATGATTTTGCCAAATCTTTAGCAAGAGTACTCTTACCACAAGATGAATAGCCATCAATCGCAATTGTCAGATTATTTGAATCCATTTGGCAAATCTACTTCTTTTTCCACTTATCAATCGAACTTGAAAGTGAAATAACATGATTATTGCCTGCCTTAGAATAAAAAACAAAACCATAATCAATGCGAAATAATCTTGATTTAAAACCCAATCCAAAACTCAACCCAGAAATTCCAGGTCTTTCAACCAATTTCATTTCTTGTCGTCGATGATAGTTAAACCCCATTCGTAATGTAAAACTTTTGGAGAGCAATAACTCCGAAGAAATTAAAACATGTCTTGCTAATTTTTCAACAAAATTTGCTTTCGGAACTGGAATAGTATCTCCAGTTAATGCATCATAAGTTGGCATTGCAAAAGGATCATTATAGGTTAAATCCCATCGATTCAAGTCGTGTAAAACAAGATTAAACCGAAATGGTGCATGAGCTAGTTTGTATGCTGCTGCTAATTGAAAATCAACGGGAAAAATACCTCTATCGTTTTGAGAAAAAGATTTGAATTTGAAGCCAGCATTTTTTACACATACTGAAGCTGTAAATAATTTATTCGGATGATGAAATGAACCTGCTAAATCTATTGAGGCGCCGTATGCACTATAGGTTTCTAAATTTGATCCAATTAAATTGAAATTACCCCCAATTGACAAAACAGGATTAATAAACTGTCCATAGCCAAAGCCAACAGCATATTCGAACGGACGAAAAACTCCAGAAAGTTCCCCATTGGGTTCAGTTCTTTGAAATTCACCATAATCGACATATCTCACATTAGAAGTAAAAACTCCTTTCCAAATTTTGTTTGCATAAGCTACCATGCCGTAATTCACTCCACCTGCTAAAAATGCTTGACTTACCGAAATAGATTTACTCATTTGGTTATTGATTAATGACGGATTTGCAAGTCCTTGATTCACATCATCGTCAGCCAACGCGACAAAGTAACCTCCAGTTGCAGCAGTTCGTGCATTATAATCCAAACCAAGAAAAGGAAATGAAAAGTTACCTCCTGTTTGACCATGACTTTTGGAAATCAATAACAAGAATATAAATAACACCCCAATTTTCATGTAACAAAAACGTAGTATTTTATTAATAATTGTGTTCAATGAAGATTAATTTTACTTTAAAAAAGAGATAAAATTAATTATTTGAATGGAATAAACTTTTTGCTTATAAAAGCGTTATTCCGAAAATAATTTTGCGTTATTAACCATAAATTAAATAGCCATGAAGAAAATAACTCAACCAAAAGATTTCTTATTTGCAATAATACTTCTTGCCATTTTTTCTGTAGCAACAGCAGCATCTCTAAATTATACCTCTGACATTCAACATATCAAGAAGTAAGAAAATAACATTTTAAAATATTGCTCAATTTATTTAGCCTGTCAATGACAGGCTTTTTTTATCTTTGCTAAAAATTAACAATGGAAGTTCCCAAAACATATGATCCGAGAAGTGCAGAGGAAAAATGGTATAAACATTGGCTAGAAAAAAAATATTTTTATTCTACACCAGACGAGCGAGAGCCCTATACTGTAGTTATTCCTCCTCCAAATGTAACTGGTGTTTTGCACATGGGACACATGTTAAACAATACCATACAAGATGTTTTAGTTAGGAGAGCTCGAATGTTAGGAAAGAATGCTTGTTGGGTGCCTGGTACGGATCATGCCTCGATCGCAACAGAAGCAAAAGTTGTTCAGAAATTACGTGAACAAGGAATCAAAAAATCTGATTTAAGCCGAGATGAATTTCTAAAACATGCATTTGAATGGAAAGATAAACATGGTGGAATTATTCTAGAACAACTAAAAAAATTAGGCGCCTCATGTGATTGGAAAAGGACACATTTTACGATGGATCCAGAATACTCTGAATCTGTAATCAATGTATTTATTGATCTTTTCAATAAAGGAAAAATCTATCGAGGACTTCGCATGGTTAATTGGGATCCTGAGGCTCTTACCGCGCTTTCGGATGAAGAAGTTATATACAAAGAGGTTAATTCTAAACTGTATTTTGTTCGTTATAAAATAGAAAACTCTACAGATGAATGGCTTACAATTGCAACAACAAGACCAGAAACAATTCTTGGAGATAGTGCAATTTGTGTTAATCCAAATGATGAACGTTACAAAAAATACATTGGAAAAAATGCAATTGTTCCTATTGCCAATCGAGTAGTTCCAATCATTGCTGATGATTACGTAGAAATGGAATTTGGAACAGGTTGCTTAAAAGTCACACCTGCTCATGATACAAACGATTATGAATTGGGTAAGAAATATAATTTAGAATCCATTATCATATTCCATTCGAATGGAACTTTAAATGCTTCTGGATTGCATTTCGAGAATAAGGATCGTTTTGAAGTACGTAAACTAATCGAAAAAGAACTTGACGATAAAGGATATCTTGTAAAAACAGAAGATCATATCAATAAAGTTGGTTTTTCTGAGAGAACGAATTCTGTTATTGAACCAAGACTTTCTTTACAATGGTTCGTTAGTATGAAAGAATTAGCGCAACCTGCTTTGGAAAATGTCATGAATGGTAACATCCAATTTTATCCAGAAAAATTCAAAAACACCTATCGACATTGGATGGAAAATGTAAAAGATTGGTGTATTTCTAGACAATTGTGGTGGGGACATAGAATTCCTGCATGGTATTATGGTTCTGAAACCAATGACTTTGTTGTAGCAAGAACCTTGGAGGAGGCATTGACAAAAGCATCCGAAAAATCAGGAAAAAGGATTACTGAATCTGAGATTAAACAAGATGAAGATGTACTTGACACTTGGTTTTCAAGTTGGTTATGGCCAATTTCTGTTTTTAATGGTCTAACAAGACCAGGAAACCAAGAAATAAAATATTACTATCCAACCAATGACCTTGTAACAGCACCAGAAATTATGTTCTTTTGGGTTGCCCGGATGATCATTGCCGGATATGAGTATTTAGGTGATCTTCCATTCAAAAATGTTTATTACACAGGAATTGTACGCGATAAATTAGGTCGAAAAATGTCCAAATCACTAGGCAATTCACCAGATCCACTTGATTTAATTCAAAATTACGGTGCAGATGGAGTTCGTGTTGGTATCCTAATCTCTTCACCAGCAGGAAATGACTTACCTTTTGATAGTTCTCAATGCGAGCAAGGTAGAAATTTCACGAACAAAGTATGGAACGCATATCGATTGGTTTCATCTTGGGATGTAAAAGAATTTGAACAACCGGACTCGTCTAAAAAAGCTATTGAATGGTTTGAATCCAAATTCAATAAAACCTTAAATGAAATCAATGATGCGTTTGAAAAGTTTAGAATTTCTGATGCCCTAATGTTGACTTACAAATTAGTGTGGGATGACTTTTGTTCTTGGTATTTAGAAATGATCAAACCCGGCTATGAGCAACCTATAGATCAGAAAACATTATCATCTACAAAATTCTTTTTTAGCCAGCTTCTAAAAATTATGCATCCATTCACCCCATTTGTCTCCGAAGAACTTTGGCATTTATTGGAGGATAGACAAGAAGGAGAAGACATCGTAATTTCTAATTGGCCGAAAACAATCGATTACAACCACGAAATATTGAAACAATTTGATTATATGGAAAAAGTTGTTTCAAACATTCGAAATGTAAGAAAGCATCAAAATATAGCCAATAAAATCAAACTCGAGCTCTTTATTAAGAAAAATCAAACTATCGATTCCAATTTTGATTCGGTAATTCGAAAAATGGCAAATCTTTCCATCTTGGAATATTCATCTAAAAAAATTAGTCCCGCAAATTCATTCATAATCGACTCAAACGAATATTTTATTCCATTTGGTGAAAGTGTCGATATAGATGGAGAAAAAGAAAAACTTCGTTTGGATTTATCTTACACAAAAAACTTTCTTGAAAGTGTGCGAAAAAAATTAACGAATGAAAAATTTATGAGTGGTGCGCCTGCTCAAGTTGTAGAAATCGAAAGAAAAAAAGAATCGGATGCATTAAATAAAATAGCTGTCTTGGAGCAAAAACTACAAGAATTAAATTAATCAATCAATTGAATTTCTTTTAATTCAAATTCCATTAGCTCACCGTTTACCTGAACGACTAATCGCCCCTCTAGATTAACATCAATAATGGTTCCTAGAAATTCGCCCATTTTTAAATTATAAAAGGTTGACTTTGCTCCGATTCGATATAAAAATGAACGATAAAGATGCTGGAGCTCCATTTTGTTGGTTAAAAGTAAATCAAGATTGAAGTTTAAAGAATTAATTAATGATTCAAGAATTTCTATTCGATTGAAATCTTGATTACATTCATTTTTCAGACTAGTCGCATTTAGCTGACCAAAATTTTCCTGATTAACATTTAATCCGACACCAATTATAGCGTTTTTAATTTTCGATCCTAAAAATTGATTTTCTATTAAAATTCCACAAATTTTTTTATCGTTAACAAATATATCATTAGGCCATTTGATTTTGGCTGTTTTTATGTGATTTTGAATTACTGTTAAGATGGAAACAGCAGTATATTTTAGCAACCAGGCCTGTTCACTCACTGACAAATTGTCAAATTCTAAAAAAACGGAAAGCAATAAATTTTTTCCAGGCTCAGAATACCAATTTGAACCGCGCTGCCCTCTCCCCTCACCTTGATAATCTGACATTATGACCTGACCATGAACAATTTTACCTTCTTGCACAAGGTTGGCAACATAGTTGTTCGTTGAATTAACCCAATCAAGATACGTAATTACGCTTCCAATTTTAGTGTTTTTTATCAACTTGTTTGAAAATTAGTGGTTAGATCGAAAATAATATTACGTAGTTTTGTAAGAATCAAAGATACATGGCAAAAACAAAAAAACAAAGTGAATCAGAAAAGTTGTGCAATGCAATCATTGAAGGAATGCAAGACAATAAAGCAAAAGATATTGTTGTTTTAGATCTAAGAGAAATTGAAAGTGCCGTTTGTGATTTTTTTGTAATCTGTAGTGGAGAATCTTCAACACAAGTTGATGGTATTTCAGATGCTATCACTCGATTTACACGTAAATCTTTGAAGCAAAAACCTTGGCATATTGAGGGAAAAACAAAGAGTGAATGGGTACTTCTCGATTACATTGATGTTGTAGCACACGTATTTTATAAAGAAACAAGAACTTTTTTCGACTTGGAAGATCTTTGGTCTGATGCAATTCGAAAAGACGTACCAAATTTGAATTAATAAAAATGGCAGGAGGAAAAAATAAAAGTCCGTTTTCAGTTTATTGGATTTATGCAATTATCGGAATTGCTATAATTGCCTTTCAACTTTTTATGAACGGAGGTGGAGATACTAAAATCAATACAAAGCAAACATTCTTTACATTAGTTGAAAAAAAAGGAGTTGAAAAAGTTAAAATAATCAATCGAGAAAGGGTTGAATTCGAGCTAAATCCAACCGGCAAACAGATCGTTCAACAAGGTGGAAATTCAGATTTCGAAGCCATGAAAAAGGCACTGAATGCAAGTTCTCCGACTAAATCTAAGAAAGTAGTTTTTGAATTAGAAGAGATAGGAGATCTTGGAAATTTTGAGAATGAAATTAAAACAAGAGACCCCGGTTTAACATATCAAGCTGTTAAAGAGACGGATTGGCTTGGTCAGATTATTGGATTTTTACTACCGATAATAATTCTTGTAGCTATTTGGATGTTCGTGATGAGAAGAATGAGTGGTGGAAGCGGTGGTGGAGGAAGTCAAATTTTCAACATCGGAAAATCGCGTGCACAAGTTTATGAAAAAGGAAAATCAACCAACATTACATTTGCTGATGTTGCTGGATTAGAAGGAGCAAAAGAAGAAATCGTTGAAATTGTTGAATTTTTAAAAAACCCTAAAAAATATACTGAACTTGGAGCAAAAATTCCTAAAGGTGCTTTGCTGGTAGGACCTCCTGGAACTGGGAAGACCCTTCTTGCTAAAGCTGTAGCAGGAGAAGCAAAAGTTCCATTTTTCTCTTTATCCGGGTCTGATTTTGTGGAGATGTTCGTAGGTGTTGGAGCCTCACGAGTTAGAGATCTGTTCAAGCAAGCTAAAGAAAAGGCACCTGCTATTATTTTTATTGATGAAATTGATGCAATTGGTAGAGCTAGAGGGAAAAACAACGGATTTAATTCCAATGATGAACGTGAGAATACATTGAATCAATTATTAACAGAAATGGATGGTTTTGGAACCAATTCAGGAGTAATTATTTTAGCTGCCACTAACAGAGCTGATGTATTAGACAGTGCATTGATGCGTGCAGGTAGATTTGATCGTCAAATTTATGTTGACATGCCAGACTTAAACGAAAGAAAAGAAATTTTCAAAGTTCATTTAAAACCATTAAAATTAGCTGATAATCTAGATATTGACTTTTTGTCAAAGCAAACTCCAGGTTTTTCAGGAGCAGACATTGCAAATTTATGTAACGAAGCCGCTTTAATCGCAGCTAGAAAAGATAAAAAACAATTAGAAAAACAAGATTTTTTGGACGCTGTTGATCGAATTGTCGGAGGTTTAGAAAAGAAAAACAAAATCATCACTAAAGACGAAAAACAAGTAATTGCCTATCATGAAGCAGGTCATGCTACTATTTCATGGTTATTACAATATGCACATCCATTAGTGAAGGTCACGATTGTTCCTCGAGGCCAATCCTTAGGAGCAGCTTGGTATTTACCAGAGGAAAGAACTATTACCACTACTGAACAAATTCTTGATCAGATGTGCTCAGCGTTAGGTGGACGAGCTGCTGAAGAAGTTATTTTTAGTAAAATTAGTACAGGTGCACTTTCAGATTTAGAAAAAGTCACCAAGCAAGCTTATGCAATGGTTTCAATTTATGGATTAAACAAACGTGTTGGTAATATTTCATATTATGACTCTCAAGGTCGTGATATGTTTACAAAACCATACTCAGATGATACAGCAAAAGTAATTGATGAAGAGGTAAGTAAAATGATTGAAGAGCAGTACCAACGAGCCATATCCATACTAAAAGACAATAAAGAAAAATTAGAACAACTTGCAAACAAGCTTTTAACTTCTGAAGTGATTTTTAAAGAAGATTTAGAAAATATTTTTGGTAAAAGAATCTGGGACAAAGAAGAGGATAAAGAAAGTCAAGAAACCAAAGACATAGAAGATACAGCCGCTCCAACAATTGAAGAAACTAATGCATCACAAGATTCAGAAGAACCTCAAATCACAGATTCAGAAAATGGTTCAAATGAAGAAGATACCCCTAATTCAGATGTAGATACCACTTCAAAACCTGAATAATCCAAGATGTCAACTCTCTTAATTAGATCAATTACTGGAGCTTTTTTTGGAATTGTTGTGATAGCTTCTATTCTATTGGGCACACATTATCTCGCGATTTTATTTGGGATATTATTATCATTAGGATTGTGGGAATATTCTTTGTTATTCAAGCAAAAAAGTAATTCTATTTCACCAATCCAAACTACTATTATTGGAGTTGCCATTTATTTTCTATTAGTTTATCATGAATGTCTCAAAATAAATCAAAAATTAGTAACTCCCCTTATTACCTCTATTCTGTTTGTACAATTTGTCAAAGAATTATGGTTAAAGAAAGAAAATCCAATAATAGCGAGTTCTCTAACCACATTTTCAATATTCTACCTTGTTTTACCATTTTATATAGTGAATCTTTTTGAAAATACTCAATTTCAAAATTTCCCGGTTCTCCTTGGATTAATTATACTTATTTGGACAAACGATACATTTGCATATCTTGTAGGAAGTAAAATTGGAAAAACTCCTCTTTTTGAACGTATCTCACCAAAAAAAACCATTGAAGGTACGATTGGTGGAATCTTTTTTACTTTTATTGCTGCTGTAATCATTGGTTATTTCTCAAAAACTGAGGATTTATTTTTTTGGATTATTTCTGCTGTTATTTGTTCAATATTTGCAGTTTTAGGTGATTTATTAGAATCATTATTTAAACGAAGTATCGATATAAAAGATACTGGAAATATTTTACCTGGGCATGGTGGAATATTAGATAGATTCGATGCATTGATTTTTACCATTCCTTTTTTTTATATTTGGTTCGAAATTTATAAATCTTTATAATTCAATTGACGTGAGACTGCATAAAGAAGGATACGCTATAATTTTGGGTTCGTTAATAATATGTGCTTTATTATCTACTCTAATCATTTACTTTGGTCAAACTTCTTTTTCTTCAGGAGTTTTGATTGCTTTTTGTTCAATACCACTCCTCATTCAAATATTAATTATACAATTTTTTAGAGTTCCGAAGCGTATTTATTCTGTAGAAAATGGAGATGTTTTATGCCCCGCAGATGGAAAAGTGGTTGTCATTGAAGAGGTTGTTGAAACAGAGTATTTCAATGATCGAAAAATTCAAATTTCCATTTTTATGTCGCCTTTAAATGTTCATGCCAATTTCAATCCTGTTTCTGGTACTATTCAATATGCCAAGTACCATCCAGGATTATTTTTAGTTGCATGGCATCCAAAAGTAGTACTGAAAATGAACGCACAACCTTTGTTACAAAAACAGAAAATGGCAACGAAATATTGTTTCGTCAAATTGCAGGAGCATTGGCGCGGAGAATCTGTTATTACGTTAAAGAAGGACAAAAAGTACATGCAGGTGAAGAATTCGGATTTATTAAATTTGGTTCAAGAATCGATATTTTCTTACCATTACATGCAAAAATAAATGTTTCGTTAAATCAAAAAGTCAAAGGTCAAATAACTAAAATTGCTGAAATTTAAATTTACTTTTACCCAATTTAGCAAATAATAAAAGTCATTTTTTGACATTCGAAGAATTTAAAGTTACTTTTGCAGACGTAATTAAATAACCTTCTATTATGGCCAAGAATCTCGTAATCGTTGAGTCACCAGCAAAAGCAAAGACTATCGAAGGATATTTAGGTAAAGATTTCATTGTGAAGTCCAGCTTTGGACACGTTAGGGATCTTTCTAAAAAAGGAATATCGATCGATATCGAAAATGATTTTCTTCCAAAATACGAGGTGTCTTCAGACAAAAAACAGCTTGTAAGTGAGTTAAAGAAACTTGCATCAAATGCTGAAACTGTATGGCTTGCAACGGATGAGGACCGCGAAGGTGAAGCCATTTCTTGGCATTTGTATGAAACCCTTGAACTGCAGAAAAAAGATACAAAAAGAATTACATTCAACGAAATCACGAAAACCGCCATATTAAAAGCAATTGAAAATCCAAGAATAATAAATAAAGAATTGGTTGATGCACAACAAGCTCGTAGAGTTCTAGATCGACTTGTTGGTTTTGAACTTTCTCCCGTATTATGGAAAAAAGTGAGGCCGAATTTATCCGCTGGACGTGTTCAATCGGTTGCGGTAAGATTAATTGTTGAACGTGAAAAAGAAATTGACAAACATAATAGTAAAGGTTATTTTAAAGTTGTTGGAAACTTCCAATCGCTAAATGGTTTAATTAAAGGAGAATTAGATCGCAACCTTGAAAATAATAAAGAAGCTCATTCATTTCTTGAGAGTTTTCAAAATGCCAAATTCCATATTTCTGATGTTCAACAAAAACCTGCAACCAAAAGTCCATCTGCGCCATTTACTACCTCTACTCTTCAGCAAGAAGCTAGTTTAAAATTGGGTTTTTCTGTTTCCCGTACCATGTCAGTCGCTCAACGACTTTACGAATCAGGAAAAATTACATACATGAGAACTGACTCAGTAAACCTTTCTGACACCGCTATTCAAGGTGCTAAAGTGGCTATTACAAGTATGTATGGAGATAAATATTCGAAACCAACAAAATATACTACAAAGAATGCTGGTGCACAAGAAGCCCACGAAGCAATAAGACCAACCGATTTTACACAATCTGAAATAGAAGCTGAAAGAGACGAACAGAGACTGTATGAATTGATATGGAAACGATCTATTGCAAGTCAAATGGCTCAAGCACAATTAGAAAGAACTGCCTTAAAAATCAGTAACGACAACAACAAAGAAACCTTTACAGCACGAGGAGAAGTGATTCGTTTTGATGGATTTCTAAAAGTATATTTGGAATCTAGTCTTGAAGAAGATGAGGATGAAAATGAAGACAAAAGTATTCTGCCAGTGGTTAAATTAAACGAAAAAATTGATATTCAGACAATTATATCAACAGAACGTTTTTCTAGAGCTCCAGCAAGATATGTCGAAGCTTCGCTCGTTAAAAAACTTGAGGAATTAGGAATAGGGCGACCATCGACTTATGCCCCAACTATTTCAACTATTCAAAAACGAGGATATGTTGAAAAAATAGAAAGAGAGGGATTTGAAAGAAATTATCAAGTTCTAACCCTTGATTCTAAAGGAATATCCACAGTTGTTAAAACCGAAATTACAGGAAGAGAAAAAAACAAACTATCACCTACTGACATTGGTGTTTTAGTTACAGATTTCTTAACGGAACATTTTTCCAGGATAATGGATTACCAGTTCACTGCAAAAGTAGAAGAGGAGTTTGATAACATCGCCCAAGGACTTCAAAGCTGGACTAAGATGATTGAATCATTTTACAACCCGTTTCATCAAAATGTAACACATACTCTTGAAACTTCTGAAAGAGTTACAGGTGAACGTGAGTTGGGGATTGATCCAAATTCAGGAAAGCGAGTATCGGCTAGGATTGGAAGATTTGGTCCTATGATTATGATTGGTGGAGATGAGACTGATGAAAAGCCACTCTATGCATCACTTAAAAAAGATCAATCCATTCAAACTATTACCTTAGACGATGCTTTAGAACTTTTTAAACTTCCTCGTACGTTAGGCGAAATTAACGGAGAAATTGTGAAGGCAAATGTAGGAAGATTTGGACCATATATTCAAATAGGTAAAACATTCGTTTCAATTCCAAAAAATGAAGACCCAATGACAATTACTCTTGAAAGGGCTGAAGAACTTTTTCAAGAAAAGAAAAATACAGATGCTTCAAAAATTCTCAAAGTATTTGAAGGAAGAGATGATGTACAGATTCTGGATGGAAAATGGGGAGCATACTTGAAAATAGGAAAAAATAACTACAAATTGCCTAAAGATACAGATATCCAAAATCTTGAATTAGATACATGTTTGGAAATGGCAGCAGAACAAGATAAAGCACCGAAAAAGAAAGTTTTCAAGAAAAAATAATTAATGTTCTCTATTGAATAAAAATTCTACCACTTCCATCAGTGCATTTTTGGAATTGGATATTTCAATCGAATTTAATGTTTCAAGAGCCTTTTGATAATATTTTTCCTGATATTTCTTAGCCTCTTCCAAAACCCCAATTTTTAAATACAATTCCTTTGTTTTTTGAACTCTTAAATCCAAATCAGTCATATTTTTTAATGAGTCTAGCTCATTCGTAGAATTAGATTTTGATTTTTCTTCTGCTAGCAAATATAGAAGCGTTTTTTTATTCGATTTGACATCTCCTCCGATTTGCTTTCCTACTTTTTCAGGATCTCCAAATAAATCCAAAAGATCATCTTGAATCTGAAATGCTATTCCTAAGTTTACTCCAAAAGAATAAATCTTATCCCTATTTTCTTTATTTTGGTTCGAAACAATGAAACCAAATTCAAGGGCACAGCCAAGCAATACGGATGTTTTTAAACGAATCATTTCAATGTACTCATCAATTGTAACCTGATCCTGACTTTCAAAATCCATATCCAATTGTTGTCCTTCACATACCTCTACAGCAGTTTTGTTGAAGAGCCAAATCAAATCTGAAAAATGTTCTTTACTTTGATTTGACAGCAACTGGTAAGCTTTTACCAAAAGAACATCACCTGATAAAATAGCTACATTTTGATTCCATTTTTCATGGACAGTTGGCAACCCTCTTCTCAACGGAGCCTCGTCCATAATATCATCGTGAATGAGCGTAAAGTTGTGAAAAAACTCAATTGCCAGTGCAGCATCCATTGATTTTTGAAAAGAATGACCACCAAATTCCGTCGCAATCAATGTCAGAACAGGTCGCAATCTTTTACCACCAAGATTCAAGAAATAATTCAATGGAGAATATAGTCGTTCCGGTTTTACTGGTAATCCCAAATTTGAAATTTCAGCTTCAACTTTATCCAGGTAAAAATTTAAGTTCATTATTTTTTCAATAATTTCAATAGATAAGACCCATAACCACTTTTTACAAGCGGTTCGGCTATTTTTTGTAATTGTTCTTTTGAAATGAAGCCATTTGTGTAGGCCACCTCTTCAATACATCCGATTTTCAATCCTTGACGCTCTTCTATCACCTGAACAAATTGACCAGCCTGCATCAATGAAGTAAAAGTTCCTGTATCTAACCAAGCTGTTCCTCTATCCAAAACAGCAACCTTCAATTTTCCACGTCTTAGATATTCAGCATTTACATCTGTGATTTCGTATTCTCCTCTTGCGGATGGTTTTAAATTTTTCGCAATTTCAACGACTGAATTATCATAAAAATACAATCCCGGAACTGCATAATTAGATTTAGGTTGAATTGGCTTTTCTTCAATTGAAATTGCATTCATTTTAGCATCAAATTCAACAACACCATATCTTTCAGGATCACTTACATGATATGCATAAACAACCCCACCATCAGGATTATTGTTTTCTTTCAATAAAGTATCCATTCCAACTCCATAAAAAATATTATCACCCAATATGAGTGCAACTTTATCAGATCCAATAAATTTTTCACCTATCACAAATGCTTGAGCTAGACCATTCGGAATTTCTTGAGCAGCATAAGAAAATTGACAGCCTAATTCATGTCCGCTACCAAGTAGCTTTTCGAAGTTTGGCAAATCATGAGGAGTTGAAATAATCAATATTTCTTTAATACCTGCGCTCATTAAAATCGAAAGCGGATAATAAATCATTGGTTTATCGTAGACGGGCATCAACTGCTTGCTGACCGCCAATGTCAATGGATGAAGCCTAGTCCCGGATCCTCCTGCTAGTATTATTCCTTTCATTTGTTATGATTTATGAAAAACAATATTTTCGTTTTATTGAGGTGATTGATCATCTTCCTTATCTGTTGTCAATTGCAAAGACGACCAGTCAATATCATAATCTTCATCATATGCATCAAAATACGGTTCTTTAAATGCTTTTAAATTGATAAATCGATCCAATGTTAACAATAAAGAAGGAAGAACGATTAAATTGGTTATCATGGCTACAAGCAATGTTACTGAAATTAATAAGCCTAGTGCTTGCGTTCCTCCAAATTGAGAAAATAAGAAAACTGAAAAACCACAATATAGAACAATTGAGGTGTAAAACATTCCTAAACCAGACTCTTTTATTGCAATCAATACACATTCTTTTAAATTCCATTTTTGAGATTTCAACTCTTGCCGATATTTCGCTAAGTAATGAATTGTATCATCCACAGAAATTCCAAATGCTATGCTAAATACCAATAACGTGGATGGCTTTAACGGAACTCCAAAATACCCCATTATACCCCCTGTAACAACAAGAGGAATGAGATTGGGTATCATTGAAATAACAACCATTCTCCAAGATCTGAACAACAAAGCCATCAAAATAGCTATCGAAACAATGGCAAACACAAGGCTTGAAAATAAATTATTCACCAAATGTCGAGTTCCATCTGCAGCTACTACCGATGTGCCGGTAAAGGAAACATCAAAATATTGATTATCCAATGCTTTTCTCAATTTCGCAGTAAAATCCGGCTTTCTGTAATAAGACAACAATAACTGTTCGTTTGTATCTAATTGCATTTCAAGATCTGGATTATTCTTAGTAATCATAGAAACGTATTCATTTCTAATCTCATTATAATTCGTCATCATAGAATCGATGTAGCTTTTATCACCTTTCACAATTTTGGCATAATACTTCTCCCAAATTACTTTATCAGGATTCATGACTGCATCTATCTTTTTCTTCCATAAATCTCTGTAATTCAAAATCTCATAGGATCCCAAATCTTTAACCTGACAACGAATTCGTATAATTGTAGAGTTAGTATCAACCAATTCTTTCATAGACATTCCTTGATTCGAAGGATTGTTTAAATTAAATTGATCGATGTATTTTTTAATTCTGCCCTTCTCATTATTAGAAAACAATGTGTAGCTCAATGTATCATTTCCGTAATAGGACATGTTAACAAACTTAACCAAATCAACCACGGAGATCGACTTTGAAAAAATGGTATCTTGATTAATTAATTGTTGAACTGAGTCTACTCGTTCCAAAGTTGTATTATTCGTAGCACTGAACAATCTTCCTTTCTTTTTATAATTAATCATAATCTCAAAAGGAATGGATCCACCAAAGTTCTTCTCTAAAAACTGCATATCTAGTTTTAATGGATCATTCTTCGGTAAATCACTTGTTAGATTTCCTGTTGTCTTAATCTTTGAAACACCGAAGAATCCAATGATTACAAGTATTATGCTCACTCCATAAACCCACTTTCTTTTAAATTGAGTTAAATGAAGAACGGTCTGAATAATTCCTCTGGCAAATTTTCTATCCAAATGTTTTAAGTGTCTTTCTTTCGGTTGAGGTGTGAAAGAAGAAATAATTGGTAAAATTGTAAGGGATAAGAAAAAGACCATCATTATATTGATGGAAGCAGCAATTCCAAACTCTGTCAATTTTTCTGAATTTGTAAATATAAACGTTCCAAATCCAAGTGCGGTAGTAAAATTGGTCATAAAGGTAGCCGTTCCTATTTTCTGAATTACACGAGATAGAGCCTTAATCTTGTTTCCATGTTCTTTTACTTCTTGGTGGAATTTTGTAAGAAGGAATACACAGTTGGGTACTCCAATCACAATCATCAATGGAGGAATTAAAGCCATTAATGGTGATAAACGATATCCCAAGAATCCAATTACTCCCATTGCCCAAATAACTGCAATTGCAACAACGGTGAGAGCAATGAAAACAACGCGAAATGAACGAAAGAATATATACAATAACAACGATGTTACAAACATCGAAATCGCAATAAAGAGGAACATTTCTCCCTGAATTCTGGTTGCTATTACGATTCGTAAGTATGGCAGACCTGCGATGTGCATTTTACCAAAATGTTTCTCGTATGTTTTGGCAAGATCTTCTATTTTATAGACTAATGACCATTTCTTTTTATCCTTTAGTACTTCATTATTGATACGAATCATCATCAAGGAAACATTTGATTTCCGATTAAACAATAAATCATTAAAAGCAGGATTACTTCTAATTTGCTTTTGAATTGAATCTATAGATTTTTGTTCGTCATAGATTTTATCAAGTTTAAACCGTTCGTTAACCGTATCATTTTGCAAGCAGTACAAAGTTGCCTCAGACTCACGGCCTTCTACTCCATCCATTCCAAGAATAGAATCCCCCAGTTCTTTCCAAAGTTTAAAATTCTTTTTGGTAAACAAAGAATCAGTCTGAATAGCAATGACCATGGTATTGCCATCTTCACCAAATCTTTTCTTGAATGACTCATAATTTTGATTGGTTTCACTATCTTTAGGGAGCGCTATTCCGTACTTATTTTCTAGTTCAATACTTGTAAAAGCATGATATCCAAAAAATACCGTAAGTAATGTAATGATACCAATTATGAAAAAGCGATTTCGTAAAATATAATTAGAAATAAATACCCACATTGACTTACATTCAAAAATAGTTAAGTTGCAAATTTACAATAATCACGGGATTTACCATTCATTTTTTATGAAAACAACGTCTTAGCTAACTGAATGATGTTGGAAGACTGAACGACATTAATGTTACGCTTCACTTTTATTTCTTCCATTTTTTTACTTTTCGGAATGAAGATTTTCTTATACCCAAGTTTCATTGCTTCTTGAATTCGCTGTTCTACTTTTGAAATAATTCGAATTTCTCCCGTCAAAGCTACCTCTCCACAAAAAACAGTTTTTTCGGGAACAGGAATATCTATATTTGAACTTAAAATTGCAGCAACAACCGCTAAATCTATCGCTGGATCATCTACTCGAATTCCCCCAGCAATATTTAAAAACACATCTTTGCTTGCCAATCGAAAACCACATCTTTTTTCAAGAACAGCCAATATCATGTTCAATCTTTTCGTATCAAATCCATTGGCAGTTCGTTGAGGCGTGCCATAGGCAGCAGTACTAACCAGAGCTTGAACCTCTATGAGAATTGACCTATTACTATCAACCATACATGCAACCGCTACACCACTCAAATGTTCATCAGAATTTGAAACCAAAACCTCTGATGGATTTAATACCGGAATCAATCCATGCTGCAACATTTCATAAATTCCGATTTCGTTCGTATTGCCAAAGCGATTTTTTAAAGATCTTAATATCCGAAACATATGATTTTGATCTCCTTCAAATTGCAACACCGTATCGACCATATGTTCGAGAATTTTGGGACCAGCAATTGAACCATCTTTGGTAACATGTCCAATTAAAAATACAGGTGTTCCAGATTCTTTTGCATAGCGTAATAATAGAGCAGTACATTCACGAATTTGACTAACTGTGCCAGTTACACTATCTAGATTCGAAGAATAAAGTGTTTGAATAGAATCTATTACAACAAAATCTGGCTTCAAAGACTCCGATTGAGATACAATCGATTGAACGTTCGTTTCATTCAGTAAATAACAATTTTCATTCTTTAATCCAATTCGTTCACCTCGCATCTTGATTTGGCTTTCACTTTCTTCTCCAGAAACATAAAGGACTTTGTAAAGCGAATGATTAACAGCAAGTTGGAGTAACAATGTTGACTTTCCAATTCCTGGCTCACCTCCTACCAAAACTAATGAACCTTGAACCAGTCCGCCTCCTAAAACACGATTTAACTCAAAGTCATTAATCAATAATTTCTGCTCGCGTTCATACAATATTTCCTGAATTTTTCTTGCTGGAGTATTCTTAGAAAAATTTGAGAAAGCCATAACTTCTGATTTTTTTGCTTGCTCAATAATCTCCTCAACGAAAGTATTCCATTCAGAGCAAGAGGGACATCTTCCAATCCACTTCACTGATTCATATCCGCAATTTTTACAGAAATGAGTTGTTCTATTTTTAGCCATCATTCAAAGATAACAATTGTTTATTGTATGAAATCAAGTAAACTTATGTTTCGTATTTTTGTAATGATAATAATCCTTTTATAATGAAACATTTTCTTTTTACGGTTTTTCTTTTTGTTCTTAACTTTTCATACTCAAAAGCACGATTTGTTCGAGTAGTTTTTAATTCTATTGCTAGTGAAGAGGCAACAATAATTTGGGATCAAGAAGAAGGCGAGTTTGTTCGATTCATTTATTACGACAATAATTTCAAAAATGAAACTGAAAAGAAAATGATGTTAGTTAGCAAATTGTCGAGTTCAAATAATGCGCGTGGATTTTCTACCAAAATAATTAGACTCAATAATTTACGTCCCAAGACTAAGTATTTTTTTCAAATTATTGATTCGCAAGGAGAAAATCGTTTGTATTATTTCTCAACTTGTGGCAATTCACCAAATGATCCAATTTCCTTTATTGCAGGTGGAGATTCAAGAGATCGTTCTGTGGTAAGAAGAAAAGCTAATGTTTTGGTTTCCAAATTAAAAGCACACGCAGTTTTATTTAATGGTGATTTTACTGGTCTAGACCTACCTAATCAATGGAATGAATGGTTTATGGATTGGGAATATTCCATTGCTGCTGATGGCAGAATTACTCCTTTGGTTGTTACAAGAGGTAACCATGAATTAAGTAACTCTGTTTTAGTTAAATTGTTTGACGTACCAAATAATGGAGTTTATTACTCTACTGAATTTGGTGGGGATTTATTGAATCTGATTTCTTTAAACTCAGAAATTTTAAAAATAGGTGCACAGAAATTTTTCCTGTCTTCAACATTAAAAAAGCATGAAAATTTCCACTGGCAAATAGCGCAATATCACAGGCCAATTAGACCTCATGTTAAACACAAGAAAGAAATGGAAACACAATACAGAAACTTTGTTCCACTATTTGAGAAATACGCTAATTTAAGACTTTGTTTGGAGAACGATTCTCACACATGCAAGGTAACGTGGCCAATACTATCTTCAAAAGATACATCCGCCTCGGAAGGCTTTATTCGTAATGACGAAAATGGAATTGTATATGCGGGAGAAGGTTGCTGGGGTGCCCCATTGAGGAAAGCAGATGATTTTAAACCTTGGACGAGAGATGCAGAAGCTGTCAATCAATTCAATTGGATATTTATTACAAAAGAAAAAATTGAATTACGAACCGTGCTTTATGAAAATTCAGATATTGTAGAAGAATTAACAGAAGAAACACGTTTCACATTGCCTAAAAACATTAACCTTTGGAACCCTTCAAATGGTAATTTAGTAGAAATTTATCAACAAAAAGGTAGAAAAGTAAAATAACTAAAAGTCTTCTTTCGAGAATTAATTATATTTGTTCAATGAGTGAATTCGTCATTTCGGCTCGCAAATACAGACCACAGACATTTGATACGGTTGTTGGCCAGCAATCTATTACGAGTACACTTAAAAATGCCATAAAAAATGATCATTTAGCGCAAGCTTTTTTATTTTGTGGATCGAGGGGGGTTGGTAAAACTACAACAGCAAGAATTTTAGCCAAAACGTTAAATTGCTTTAATAGAACTGAACAGATCGAAGCTTGTGATCAATGCGATTCATGTCAATCATTCAATACGGGAGCATCCTTAAATATTTATGAGCTTGATGCTGCATCAAACAATTCAGTTGATGATATTCGAAGTTTGATTGATCAAGTTCGAATTGCTCCACAATTAGGAGATCATAAAGTATATATCATTGATGAGGTACACATGCTTTCAGCATCTGCTTTTAATGCCTTTTTAAAAACACTGGAAGAACCACCAAAACATGCCATTTTTATTTTAGCAACCACTGAAAAGCATAAAATTATCCCAACGATTCTTTCAAGATGTCAAATATTTGATTTCCAAAGAATTAAAGTTAAAGACATTGCAAATCATTTAGCTGTTGTTGCTACAAAAGAAGGAATAACTGCAGATCCAGAGGCACTCTTTCTAATTGCTCAAAAAGCAGATGGAGCACTTCGAGATGCACTATCAATATTCGATCAAATTGTTACTTTCTCCGGAAACAATATTCAATACCAGCATGTTGTTTCAAATTTGAATATTCTAGATTACGATTATTATTTCAAATTTGCCGAATTCGCACTTAACGAAGATATCCCATCTTCTTTGGTATTGTTTAATGATATTGTTTCAAAAGGTTTTGACATTCACAATTTCTTGGTAGGACTATCAGAACATTTTAGAAATTTGCTCATTTGCAAAGACGAAAAATCAATTGGATTAATTGAAGTAGGTGACCTTGTTCAGCAAAAATTTATAGATCAATCAAAAGAATTTAATCATCATATTATTTTAAGATCACTATCGGTTTTAAATAAGGCTGATGTCGAATTCAAATCTGCCAAGAATCAAAGGCTCCTCGTTGAAGTAGCTCTCATGCAACTTTGCTCATTAAAAAGTGAGTCCGAAAAAAAAAATCCCTAACTGAATTAGTTGAAATACTTCCTTTCAAGGGACAATCCCTTAGACCTGAAAAACCAATTTCGCCTAAAATAATTCCGACGCAGAAACCAATTCAACAAGTCACCTCATATTCACAAGTATCACCAAGTAATCTCGAAAAACCAACGGGTAATTATAATAATACGCTTCCATCGATTAAGGAATTATTGATTTCTGAAAACCAAGAATCTTCCACGATAGTCAACGAAAATTCACCTCGCGAACTCTTTACGGAAGACCAATTAAAAATCACATGGAAGCAATATAGTTTCGTTCTCAAAGAACAAGGATTAGGAACATTTTATAACGCTTTAATAAAAAGAAACCCTGTTAAAAAGAATGACGAGACATACATTTTACAGGTGGATAGTCAAATACAAAAAGATTATGTTCTTGACCATTTTGATGGTTTTATCAATTATTTGAAAAAGCAGCATAGAAATTTCTACCTAACGATTGAAATTGAGGTTTTGGAAAATCAAGAAGAGTCAAAATTTCTAACGAGTAAGCAAAAATTTGAATTAATGGCTCGTAAGAACCCCAATCTTCATGTTTTCAAGAGCTTATTCAACTTGGATATTGAATATTAATAAAACTAACACCTTCAATACATTTTATTCCATTTTTTCTACCGCATGAGTATCGTTATAAATCGATCATACTTTTTGCACAATTTAATTTGAAAAACCATTTTTTAAACAAAATAATAGCTTTTGTTGGCAATATTAAGTATAACAAGTAATTTGTTAAGATTAACAAAACTAGAAACGAAAGGCAAAAAACTGTAACATACAAGCAAAATACTATTATATACTGCATGAAAAAACTAATAATCGCAATATATTTTTTTTCAACATGCTCCATTTTCACCCAAGAAGTAGCTGTTGGGGAAATTCAAATTGGCTGTGGGAATAACTATTTTTCCGAGTCTGAAACTTGGCAACCACCGTTAATAGTTAGGGGAAAATGGTGCGGTGATTCTTTCTTTTGGACACCGGTTGGGATTGGAGACACCTTGATGGAAGAAGCATTTCGCAACGGAACTTCTTTTACAGGAATAGCTGTTTCAAAAACAAATGAAGGAAAAATTAATGGAATGTATACATTCAAAAATGGATTCATTGAAAAGTTGGAAGAGTTCTATGACGGACAACTAATATTATCCTGTAGTTATGCTAATGGAATTCCAAATGGAGAACATGTTGCCTATTATCGGAGTGGCTCACTATCAAATCTTCAAACCTATAATTCAGGAATTCTACATGGTAAATATTATTTATATAGAGTCGGCGATTTTGGCGATTGTATCCGTGAAGGATTAGCAATAAATGGAGAAATTACATATACTAAAAATACATGTGATTGAAAGAATAATCAAGAAAAACAAATGCTCTGTAGAATTACACAGAGCATTTGAATTGTTTTCTATTCAAATTAAAAATTTCCTCGAAGCGTAAGTATAAAATTACGCCCTGGAGCGGAAATATTGGAAGCAAAATTTCGATAGTTCTGATCCAATATATTTTCACATGCCAACTGAACAGCAAGATTTTTATTAAAATTATATCCCGCTCTCATGTTCAAGGTAAACCACCCTGGCATGCCTTCTGGTAAAGCATAGGAATAATTATCCTCTCCAATCAGGTTGTAATCTTTCAAACGTTTCCATCCTGAATACATGGTAAAAAATTCTGCTTTCAATTTATTGAATTGATATGTCAAACTAACTTTTCCAAACACAGGGGGAATATGATCTAATGGATAGGGAATCGTATCCGTTTTTATTCTTCCATAGGTATAATTCAATGTTGCCAATAAAGAAAAATAATCTCCTAATTTTCCGCTAATAAAACTTTCAAACCCATAAACATATGCTCGGCCAGCATTCGTTGTAGTCATTACTTGACTCAATGAACCTTCGTACATAATTGAATCAGCGCCGTTGTAAATTGAATTTTGAACAGTTAGAGCATTATTCAATAACGTATAGTAGGCATTCACTCCAATGTTAATTGATTTGGCGAAATAATGATTGATTCCAAGTTCAGCCGAATATGAATATTCTGGTCTTAAGTTTGGATTAGGAACAACCACTTTTCCGGGGACTGACTCAAATACTTTTGTTAAATCATCGACATTTGGCGCCCTAAATCCTGTTGAGCCAGTTGCAGTAATTCTCCATTTTTCAGTTGGCATATAAATCAAACCAATGTTTCCATTCAATGCTGAGTTATTTTGATTAATTGAATTAAAAGGAAATGGAAAGAACGTTTTGTCATTAAACTTAGCCGCTAATCCTACTTGAGAAAAACGAAGTCCATCATTTAAAATCAATTTATCTGTAATTTCCCAGGTGTGTGTGGCGTAAGCTGCGATTGCATTCATGGAAGAACCTCCATCTGGATAACGCGTATCTAATTTTGAAGTTGAATCCGTTACAATGCTTTCAGTATAAGCTGTAGAATTTACTTTATTCAAATAAGCATCTATTCCATACCTCATTTCATGCTTTGTGATTTTTTTAACAAAATCAGCATTGATGGTGAAAATATCCAGTTTTTCAATCCTATGGTTTAGGAAATCTGTTTTGAATCTTCGATCCATTCTACTCTCTTCAATCGATTGATAACCTAAAATAATGCGAGCATTGTCATACAATTTATTTTTATTCGTCAGTTCTAAACTATATGCCCCTAGTAATCTAAATTGAGGGCCATAATACCATTCAGCAAATTTAGGATTACCCCCGCTCATCAATGTTAAACGATCATAACGATCAATATTACTTGAGTTAGAAAGTTGAAAATTTAATTTATGTGTCATCCAATCATTTTGCTTGAAAGTAAACTTTTGAAGGATATCATATTGAGTGTAACCAGAACCAATCTGTAAATTCGTGTCAGCATTAACTACCATTGAATCTACGCCATTTATTCGATCCACATACCAAGGTCGCGAACCAAAATTACCAACAAATGGACTTCTAATTGCTCCCTGTCGTAAATCTCCATAATGGGAATAAGTGAAGGATGTCAGTGAACCAAAACGTTTTGAAGCAACAGAAACATTGGCATTTGCCGAATATCCATTAGCTGCAGAAAAATAACGTGTATAGGCACCACTTTTTACCAAGACTTTATCTGTTGAACTCAAAGTCGGATTTTTAGTAGTAAAAGACATAACACCACCAATTGCATCAGATCCATAAACGACTGATCCTGGTCCAAAAACAACCTCTACCCGATCCATCATGGAATTGTCCAAGGTGATTATATTTTGTAAATGTCCACCGCGATAAATTGCGTTGTTCATTCGAATGCCATCCACAACCATCAACACTTTGTTCGTTTCAAACCCTCGAATTATAGGGCTACCTCCACCCAATTGACTTTTTTGAACGAAGACATTTCCTGAATTTGACATAACATCTGCCATAGAACTTTGATTTTGAAATTGCATTTCAGCACTTTTCAATACTTGAATTTTCTGAGCCACATCTTTCTTTTTCTCTTGCACTTTAGATGCGGAAATTACCGTTTCATCAAAGGTATTTGCATTCGATTTTAAACCAATTTTGAAGTTTTTTTCAGCAATTTTTGAATAAGCAGTAATAATTATTTGGTAATCCGGATGAGAAATGGTGAATATGGAAGAATAAACTGATTCATTAAATGAAATATTCCCATTTTCATCTGAAATAACAATCTGATTATCCATTCTTACCTCAACACCTGCTAATGGTTGCCAGGTATTTTCATCGTAAAAATGAATAACTTGCTGTGCTTTTAGGGTAAACACAAAACCCATTATTAGACAAATAAAGACCAATAATGAATTTTTCATATTATTAATGATTTTTTATTAAAACTATATTAACTGGAAGATTAAGCTAATAATGCATTGGGTGGTGGAGTTTCAATAAAAAAATGAAGTTCAGATATAGAGTTGTCGTGTGAGAAATTATTTTCTCGATTTTCAATTAAAACAATTTCCCATATTGCCTTGGGTATTGATTCTGTTGGTATATAATTACCGAAGAAAATTTTACTCCAATTTTTCAAAGGTTTATCCGGATTTTGATTGGCAATATTCGCAGAAACATATTGATCTAATTTTTCAAACAACTGAGTTTCTTGGTCATCCGAAACACATTTAAATTCAATTTTTCCGTTTCCAAGAGCTTTTTTCCAAACAACATCATAAAAGTGTCCATGCATTCGGAATTCGTGACTTTTCACCCAAGTCAATGAATTAATTTCTTTCAGTGTAAACTGAAAATGTACCAGTTGATTTAACGGGACGGCTTCCTTTGTTAATTTTTTAATCTCTTTCCTAATTCTATTGGATTCAAATTGAAATTCAATAAGATAACCTCCAATTTGCCAAAGGAATAATAATAACAAACTAAAAGAAATTAGTTTACGCACACTCAAATGTATAATTTTGTTTTCGTTCTTCAAAAAAAACAATGATAGAAAAAAAATTAGCGATTCAAAAAACAGTTCGCTTTTTTCAAATAGGTCAAATTGAAAAAGCAAGGCATTTACTAATTGTATTGCATGGATACGGTCAACTCCCCTCCTATTTTGGTAAGCGCTTTGAAAAAATAATGGACGATTTTCTGGTTGTTATTCCTGAAGGTATGCATCGGTTTTATATAAATGGTTCATCCGGAAGAGTTGGATCCTCTTGGATGACCAAAGAAGCACGAGAAGACGATATTGAAGATAACTTGAATTATTTGGAACAACTTACGAACGCTTATCTCAAAAACAAATCCTACGAAAAAATCATGCTTTTGGGGTTTTCGCAAGGTGGCGCTACTGCTGCTCGATTCTATTATTCAAATCGAGTAAGAATTAATCACCTCATTCTTTGGGCTTCTGTATTCCCACCTGATTTAGAAATAAACCATGAAATCATACCCGCTTCAACTGAAAATTATTTCTTTTTAGGCACGGAAGACCCCTACTTTTCAGAGATTCAGCAAAAAAATATAGTTAACCATTATAACAATATGAATTATAAATCAATTCAATACACTGGTAATCATTCAATTAATATAGATGAGTTAAATAAATTATTAAAGAACTTAATATAATTTTTGGCGTTTAATTAAATATTGCAATAATACTTGATTGTATCCTTCTTGAATGTTTGCGGGCATGAAATCAATGCGATTATTTACACTTCTGATTTTTAACTCTTCAAAATAAGAATGAATTGCTTTCTTATAATCTTCTTTTATTTCTGCTGGCTGAATTTTCATACGCTCTCCTGTTTCCATATCAACTAAATTGAACGGTCGATTTCCTATTTCAAAATCAACTTCTTTACTCTGATCGAAAACATGAAAAAGTATTACTTCATGTTTATTATGTCTCATGTGCTCGAGAGCTTGAAAAAGTTCATCCATTCTAGATGGATCATCTAAAAAATCGGAGAAAACAACAATCAAACTTCGTCGATGGGTAAGTTCCGCAATATCATGAAGAGCCTGAACAATATTTGTTTGTTTTTTTGAGTTCTCGTTATAAGAAACAAGTCTATTTTCTAACTGAGCATATAAAAAGCGGTGATGAGCAGCTGAAGACTTTGCCTGGGTATGAAGTTCTAATTCATCGGTAGTAATAGAAATGCCCAAGGCATCACGTTGTTTTTTCAAAAGTTCAATTAAACTAGCAGCAGCATATACTGAAAATTCGAATTTAGTCAATGAACCATCTTTTGGAAAATACATGGAACTTGATCCATCAATAACAATTTGACAGCGCAGATTAGTCTCTTCCTCGTATTTTTTTGTAAACAATTTCTCTGTTCTACCAAATAATTTCCAATCAATATGACGTGTAGATTCACCTTTATTATACAAACGATGTTCGGCAAACTCAACGGAAAAACCATGGAATGGACTTTTGTGCAATCCGGTAATAAACCCCTCTACAACTTGTTTGGAGAGTAGTTCGAGATTGCCAAATTGAGCCAGTCTAAGTCGATTAATTTCCATTATTCTAAATACAACTACGAAAATAAGCAAACAAATAGAATAATGATTGTATAATGTTCCAGCAGAAGAAAGTATTTTTGATAAAAAAAATATGGAAGTAACTTTAGTTGGTGCTAATGGTCTAATTGGAAAGGCCTTGTTAATAGAACTTATAAATAGTGAATTAGTTTCAAAGGTTCATGTTTTACTGAGAAAAGACAATTCAGAACTTCCGAACTCACAAAAAATTAATACACACATTGTTGATTTTAATAATCAAGAGGATTTGGGAAATGCTGTTTATGGAAATTGTTTAGTTTGTTCGATTGGAACAACAAAAGCGAAAACACCAAATGTCTTAGATTATGAAAAAATTGATCGGGATATTCCTGTAAGACTTGCTCAAATAAGTAAAACTAAAAACATACATGAATTTCATCTCGTTTCGGCCATTGGTGCTGATTCCAAGTCAAAATTGTTTTACAATCGCATTAAGGGTGAGGCAGAAGAAGGAGTTTTAAAAACAAGAATAAATAATGTTTTCATTTATCGACCTGGATTGTTAATTGGTAAACGTTCTGAATTTAGATTTGGTGAGTTAATTGCTCAAAAAATTTCATTCATTTTCGATTTTTTCATGATCGGTTCCTTAAAAAAATACCATTCTGTAAAAGCTGAATACTTAGCTGAGGCTATATTGTCCAATATAAAAAAAGCCAAAACGAATCAATCTATCATTGAATATTATCCGTTTAAATAAATTTTGGATAGCTTTTTGAGGATTTAGTAAGTATGAAAAGGCCCCAAAAAAAGTACCTAAATTATATCGGAATTATCGGAATTCCTATTTTACTTTTTGTATGGTCACTCTATCTTTATTCGGAAAATACGGATGATATACGAATTAAGCGCATCATGGGACAAAGAATATCTTACAATTCATCAGATGATTTAGAAATAAGACTCCAGTTTTACAAAAATGCGTGTGATTTTGAAAATTCAACGACAAGAAAATACGCACTTAACTTGGCCAGCAAAAATTCAGGAAGCTATAACTTGAGACAAGTTTTTACAATCTATGATGACCTTATAAATAAATGGCAATATGTCAACGATCCAAAGGCGAATGAATTGATATCAAAAGCTTCTTTTTCAATTGATACAGGATTTAAAGGAGATTGTGATGACTATGCTGTTGTTATGTCTTCACTAATTCAAGCCATAGGCGGAAAAACAAGAATTGTTAATGGATTTAACAATAAATCAAGTCATGCATACACGGAAATTCTAATTGGAGATTTAGAAAAAAAACAAGAAACATCCTATCTTTTACATAAACGTTATGGACGAAATTATCCAAATGGATTAGTCATCCATTATAGCAAGGATGAAAAAGGTCAGTATTGGTTGAATCTAGATTGGACATCAAAATATCCGGGAGGGCCCTATTTTTCGTCAAATTCACAAATTATTTTCTACACTCAAGAAGGGAAATATGAAATAAAATCGAAGTAATTAAAATAATTTTCATACGACACTTTGAAGTATTTAATTTTTTATTATCTTTGCAATCCGTTTTGAGGAATATAATTCAGTTTTATGAAAAGAACATTTCAACCGTCTGTTAGAAAAAGAAGAAATAAACATGGCTTCCGTAGTAGAATGGCTACTAAAAATGGTCGTAGGGTATTAGCGGCTCGCAGAAGAAAAGGTCGTAAAAAATTGACCGTTTCAGATGAGCCAATCCACAAAAGATAATTTATTTCAAAAATATATTACTAAAGTCATCCAAATGGGTGACTTTTTTTTATTCTGCTTTTGAATTTTCGAAAAATGTTTCAAAAGTAACCGGTTGTTCCACCGTAATATCTTTCTTAGATATATTAAGTATGGATTCCAAACGAATGATATTAGATTCATGAAAATAGTATTCAAGAATTTGATCGTATTTACGGGAAAACTTAGCCATTTTCATAGCTCCTTCCTGACAAAGCCCAACACCGTGTCCATACCCTTTTCCTTTAAGGATTACGTATTCACCTTCTTCCTCACACGAAAAAAAAGTAGATTTTAGATCAAATTCATCACGAATATCTCGAAGAGGAATACCATACTTGGGATGTACAAAGAATGCTTTACGACACTCTTGTTGAAAATGAAATTGTTGATAATTGAACAATGAATCAGAATTAGATACAAAGTACTTATCCTGAAAATACTTACTCCATTTTGATTTTAAGATTTTCTTCTGCCAATTCGCTTGTTTCGTGTAAATACAGAACGTATCCTTAAAGGATTTTAAATAAGGTATTGCTTCATTCCAAATATAATCACTCTCAGAAGTCTGTCCGCCGCAATTGGCATGAAAATAACCTTCGACAAATTCTCCATTTGCATCCATTAGCACTTCATTTTTTGTTTGCACAACTGCGTCCAATATTGTTTTAGAAAAACGCCATTTATAATGATATGCTTGACAATGAACACGATCACACAAATCAAAACCATCTTTTTTATGACGATTGAAATTTCTTACTGCATACGTTCTACTGAGCACAGCTTGCGCCTTGTAATATTCCAAATGATGCCCAACGCCACCTTCTGACTCAACAACTCCTGCCAAATAATCATCCAAATTGACACAATTCACAACACAAAGTCCGTTTTTTCCTCTAGAAATTTCAAAATCTCCAACGTATTTACGCGGTTTTATTTCAGTCATTTTTTGTGTCAAGGTCAAAAATCCATTAGACGTATTCTGAACTAATCGAATTTTTGAAAAACGCCCAAATTCTATAACACCAAATACCAATCTAATTGAATCATTTTCAAGAGCTGTAAGGTCAATGTAGTCATTGGTATTTAACTCTCCAATATATGTCGTATCTCCAAAAATTGAATATGCAGATTCTGAATAGGAAAAAGTAATACGATTAATTTTATCACCAGTAAAAATACCAATACGCATCAATTGTGCATTCACACAGAATGAAAAGAAAACAAAAAAAATAAGTATTGTCTTCACTGTCCTACAAATTTAAAGGACTAGTAAAAATATTTAGACGAGTCCTTGGATAGTTTTCAACAATGATTGTGCAACATTTTTACTTGCGCCCACTCCCCCCAATTTTTGACGCATTAATTCATAATTTTGAAGCATTGAATTCCTGTAATTCTCATCTTTTAATATAACATCAATTTCTTTTTTGATTTCTTCTGCGTTGCATTGTCCTTGAATGAGTTCTTTCACTACTAATTTCTCCATGATTAAATTAACTAACGAGATATAATTAATCTTAATCAAAGACCTTGCAATAAAATAAGATATCCATGAACCCTTATAACAGACAACCTGAGGTGTATTCAAAATTGCAGTTTCCAAAGTAGCTGTTCCGGATGTAACAATTGCCACGTGAGCGAATGAAATTAAATCATAAGTTTGGCCAAAAATAATTTTACAATTTGATTTTTCAAATGCTCGATACATTTCTGAATCTTGATTCGGAGCTCCTGCTATTAGCAACTGATATTCAGAATAATTTGAAACCGCATCTAACATTATTGGAAGTTTTACATGAATTTCTTGCTTTCGGCTTCCCGGAAGTAAAACAATTATAGGTTTTTTAGGCAATCCATTTTTATTCAAAAACTCATCTATAGAAATTCTATGGTTGTAATACTTTTCGACTTCATCCAATAATGGATGACCAACATAGTATGAGCGGTATCCAAAATTACCGTAGAATGCGTCC
>Ga0315902_10000885_pt1 | contig 49535 bp, 44 predicted proteins | sample LakEriMetagenome_9_FD_203523 | JGI IMG/M metagenome (GOLD analysis project Ga0315902, IMG submission 203523) | Freshwater fungal communities from buoy surface, Lake Erie, Ohio, United States - Buoy 12 MA117 | ecosystem: Environmental > Aquatic > Freshwater > Lake > Lake biofilm | place: USA... | reverse complement strand
CCGGGCATCTCGCTTCCTTGTGGACGGCGTCTCGGGCGGCGTGCCCCACCGGCGTGGGGCACTGTCCGCGGCCTCGGGCTCAGTAGGCGCCGCTCTTCTTGAAGTCCTTGAGCAGGTCGTGCATCTGCGCCTCGACCTCCTTGGTGAACTTCTTGTCGCGTTCGATGGTGTCGACGAGCGCCGCGAACTTCGCACGGGCGTGCTCACGCAGCGCCTTCTCGGCGGCCAGTGCCTTGGGAACCTCGATGTCGTCGAAGTAGCCGTTGTTGATCGCGAACAGCGTGAGCGCCATCTCCCAGACCTGCAGCGGCTGGTACTGCGGCTGCTTCATCAGCTCGGTGACGAGCCGGCCGCGCTCGAGCTGCTTGCGGGTGGCTTCGTCGAGATCGGAAGCGAACTGCGCGAAGGCCGCGAGCTCACGGTACTGGGCGAGAGCAAGACGCACGCCGCCGCCGAGCTTCTTGATGATGTCGGTCTGGGCGGCGCCGCCGACCCGCGACACGGAAATACCGGCGTTGATCGCAGGCCGGATACCGGCGTTGAAGAGGTCGGTCTCGAGGAAGATCTGGCCGTCGGTGATCGAGATGACGTTGGTGGGCACGAAGGCCGAGACGTCACCCGCCTGGGTCTCGATGATCGGCAGCGCGGTCAGCGAGCCGGTCTTGCCCTTGACCGCCCCGTTGGTGAACTTCTCGACGTACTCGGCGTTCACGCGGGCGGCCCGCTCGAGCAGGCGCGAGTGGAGGTAGAAGACGTCGCCGGGAAAGGCCTCGCGACCGGGAGGACGGCGCAGCAGCAGCGAGACCTGACGGTAGGCGACGGCCTGCTTGGAGAGGTCGTCGTAGACGATCAGGGCGTCTTCGCCGCGGTCGCGGAAATACTCGCCCATCGTGCAGCCCGAGTAGGCGGCGATGTACTGCATCGCGGCCGACTCGGAAGCGGTGGCAGCGACGACGATGGTGTAGGCCATCGCGCCGTATTCCTCGAGCTTGCGCACCACGTTGGCCACGGTGGAGGCCTTCTGGCCGATGGCCACGTAGACGCAGTAGATGCCCTTGCCCTTCTGGTTGATGATCGTGTCGATCGCGACCGCGGTCTTGCCGGTCTGGCGGTCGCCGATGATCAGCTCGCGCTGGCCGCGGCCCACAGGCACCATCGCGTCGATGGCCTTGAGGCCCGACTGCACCGGCTGCGACACCGACTGACGCGCGATCACGCCGGGCGCGACCTTCTCGATGACGTCGGTCATCTTGGCGTTGATCGGGCCCTTGCCGTCGATCGGTTGCCCGAGCGAATTGACGACGCGACCGAGCAGCTCGGGGCCCACGGGCACCTCGAGAATGCGACCGGTGGCCTTGACGGTGTCGCCTTCGGAGATCTGCTCGTACTCGCCGAGCACCACCGCGCCGACCGAATCGCGCTCGAGGTTCAGCGCGAGGCCGAAGGTGTTGCCCGGGAACTCGATCATCTCGCCCTGCATCACGTCGGAAAGACCGTGGATGCGGCAGATGCCGTCGGTGACCGACACGACCGTGCCCTGGTTGCGGGTGTCGGCCGACACCTGCAGATTCTGGATCTTGGTCTTGAGAAGTTCGCTGATCTCAGCCGGATTGAGCTGCATGAGACTCTCCTGATTCCTTGGGACGCGACGGCTTGCCGACGCGTTATGCCTTCAGCACGCCTGCCAGCTGCGCGAGCTTGCCGCGCACCGACGCATCGATGACCTCGTCGCCCACCCGCACGGCCACGCCCCCGATCAGCTCGGGGTCGATCGAGACGGAGACTTTCACCGCCCGACCGTACTTGGCCTGGAGGGTACCGGTGACTTCGGCGATCTGGGCCTCGCTCATCGGGAAGGCCGAGGCGACATGCGCATCGACGACGTTCTCGTGGGCGCTGCGCAGGCCGTCGAAGTGACGGGCGATGTCGGGCAGGACGGCGAGCCGTTCGTTGTCGGCGAGCACCTGCACGAAATTGATTTGCTGCGGGTCGAGCTGGCCGGCGGCGTCGGCGACCAGCTGGGCGACCTGCGTCGCGCTCAGGCGCGGGTTGCCGAGAAGCTCGAGCGCCGTCTCGTTGCCGGCCACGGAGGCCAGACGCCCGAGGGCATCGGACCAGGCGGGCAGCGTGCCGGCGTCGCGGGCCAGCTTGAAGACCGCTTCCGCGTAGGGACGGGCGATGGTGAGTGACTCGGCCATGACCCTTCCTAGCGCAGCTCGTTCTTCAGGTCGGCCAGCAGCTCGGCATGGCGGTTCGCGTCGATTTCGCGACGCAGGATACGCTCGGCACCGGCCACCGCGAGCTGGGCGACCTGATCGCGGAGCTGGTCCTTGGCGCGCTGCGCGGCGAGTGAGGCTTCATCTTCGGCAGCCTTCTTGGCGGCAGCCACGATACGGCCGGCTTCGGCCCGAGCCTCTTCGAGGAGCTGCCCCGCCTGACGCTCGGCGCCCGAGCGCAGCTCGGCCGCGCCGTCGCGAGCCTTCTTGAGCTCGTCGGCGACGCGTCGCTCGGCCGACGCGAGGTCGGCCTTGGCCTTGTCGGCAGCCGCCAGACCGTCGGCGATGCGCTTGCTGCGCTCATCGAGCGCCTTGGTGATCGGCGGCCAGACGAACCTGGCAGTAAACCACCAGAGCGCCACGAAGACGACGATCTGGACGATCAACGTCGCATTGATGTTCACGACTGACTTCCTCGCGTGGCGTGGACGTGGAGGGCTCTTGCCCGCCTCAGCCTTTGAACGGGTTGGCGAACGCGAACATCATCGCGATACCGACACCGATCAGGAACGCCGCATCGATCAGGCCGGCCAGCAGGAACATCTTGGTCTGGAGCTTGTCCATCAGCTCGGGCTGACGGGCGGCACCCTCGATGTACTTGCCGCCCATCATGCCGATCCCGATGCAGGCGCCGAGCGCGCCCAGACCGATGATGAGACCGCAGGCGATGGCAACGAGAGCAACGTTGGTCATGATGACTCCTTGGTTTGCAAGCGTCTGAAGCTTGGAGAGGTTGGAAACGAAGATGCGTGAAACAGGAAGACGGAAGCTGGTGGCGGTCAGTGGCCTTCGTGGGCCTGGCCGATGTAGACCAGCGTGAGCATCATGAAGATGAAGCCCTGCAGTACGACGATCAGGATGTGGAAGATCGCCCAGCCCAAGCCGGTGAGGAAGTGCAGGCCGAAGCCCCACCAGGTGGCGGTGGCGCCGAGCAGCGCGATCAGCATGAACACCAGCTCGCCGGCAAACATGTTGCCGAACAGCCGCATGCCCAGCGAGACGGTCTTGGCGGCGTACTCGATCAGCTGCAGCGCAAAATTGAAGGGGGCGAGCAGGATGCCGCTGCCAAAAGGCGCCGAGAAGAGTTCGTGGATGAAGCCGCCGGGATGCTTGATCTTGATGCCGTAATAGATCGACGCGCCGAGCACCACCAGCGACATCGCGAGCGTCGCATTGAGATCCGCCGTGGGCACCACCCGCAGGTAGGCATGATGGGGATCCCGGCCGGTGGCGCCGAAATAGAGCTCCCACGCCTTGGGCAGCAGATCCACCGGCAGCAGATCCATGGCGTTCATCAGAACGATCCAGACGAAGGACACCAGGGCAAGCGGCGCGATGTAGCTGATGTCACCCTTGACGATCGAGCGGGCCTGCTCGTGGACCATTTCGACGAGCGACTCGATGGCACCGACGAAGCGCCCGGGGACACCCGCGGTGATCCGCGTGGCGGCAGCGCGCATCAGCACCGCCGCAACCACGGCGAGCAGCACCGAGAAGAACACCGTGTCCCAGTTGATGATGCTGAAATCGACGATCGATTTCTGCGCCTCACCCGTGCCATTGAAGTGGCCAAGGTGGTGGACGATGTACGACGATGGGGTGGGGGCTTGAGCGTCGGCTGCCATGGCTTGCTGTGTTGGGTGCTGCGTCGAAAGTCCGGTTGCGCTCGGGTGCCTCAGGTTCCGCGGTTGCCTGGCGGCGGCCAGTCGCGTGGCGCGTCGCGGGCGACGAGCAATGCGAACAGCGGCGCCTTCAGGGCGACGATGAGCCCGAGCACCAACGCCAGCCAGTTCACGTCGGGCATGGCGTGGACCAGCCACGCAAGCAGACCGACGGTCAGACCGATCTTGGCGAACTCGCCGAGGAAGAACACCGCCGGGTACGACTCCGGGGTGCGCCCCCTCTGCAGCGCCAGCCGCAGAGCGAACAGCGCGTTCGGGATCACCGCTGCCATGCCGCCGAGCACGAAAAATTTCGCGCTCGTCCAGTCGAAGACCATCCCCGCGGCCAGGCCGAGGAGGATGATCGACGCAACCTGCAAACCCACTGCTGCGAACATGATCCCGAAGCGTGAACCCTGGGTGACGGCAGGCCGAAGGCCCCTGGGTTCTTGCAGGTCAAGATGCCGACAGCGGCTGGCTTGCGGCAGGCAAAGACTTGAGAGTTTAGGGCTTCGCCCCCATGGGGTCAAATCGATGCGCCGCCGCGTGACCCGGGAAAGCCCCTGTCTGTTGCGCTGCAGCATCACGGAAACATCCGGACTGGCGCATCATGCGGGTGCCGATATCTGCCTTCGACCTCTCGTCCGGAGCGCTCCATGAACCGTCACGCCCTGGCGCTGCTGCTCGGCCTCGCCCTGTCGCTCCCCCTCACCGGTGTCGCCCAGCAGGCGCCGGGCGCGGGGCCATCGCCGGGCGCTGCACGGGCGCTCGACAAGATCGCCGCCATCGTGCGCGTCGACGCCCGGGCGATCGATGGTGCGAACAGCATCGCCGCCCTGGGCGAGCGGCGCAGCGGCACCGGCGTGGTGATCGACGAGCGGCTGGTGCTCACGATCGGCTATCTGCTGCTGGAGGTCGATGCGGTGGCGGTAACCACCACCGGCGGCCGCACCGTGCCGGCCACGGTGGCCGCCTACGACCATGCCAGCGGACTCGGACTGGTGCGCACCGCGCTGCCGCTCGATGGGCCACGGCTCGAGCTCGGCGACTCCGACCGGGTTGTCGAACGCGAGCAGGTGCTCACCGTGGGCCAGGGCGAGACCGTCGCGACCGAGCTCATGGTGGTGTCGCGCAAGCCCTTCGTGGGCAGCTGGGAGTACCTGCTCGAGCGGCCGATCTTCACATTTCCCCCGGTCAACAACTGGAGCGGCGCGGCACTCATCGGCCGCGACGGCAGACTGGTCGGCATCGGCTCGCTGGTGGTCAACGACGCAGCGGCCGGCCAGCCCGGCGTGCCGGGCAACCTCTTCGTGCCGGTCAACCTGCTCAAGCCCATCCTGAGTGAGCTGCTGGCCAACGGACGCCGGTCGGCACCGGCGCAGCCCTGGCTGGGCCTGAGCACCGAGGTGGTCCGCGGCAACCTGATGGTGGTCCGGGTGTCGCGCGGCGGGCCGGCCGAGCAGGCGGGTGTCAACCCCGGCGATATCGTCCTGGCGGTCGGCGGTCAGCGTTTCGCCGACCAGGCCGATTTCTACCGACGGCTGTGGAGCCAGGGGCCCGCGGGCACCGAGGTCAGCCTGCGCCTGCTCAAGGACGGCGACGTGAGGGACGTGAAGGTCCGCTCGGTCGACCGGATGGAGACACTCGCGCGGCCCGCCGGGGTCTGAGCAGCGCGAGGGCGCGCGATCAGCCCAGGTGCGCGAGGGCGAGATCGCGCAGCCGATGCTTCTGGATCTTGGTGGCGTTGGTGCCCTCGGTCACCGGGAAGGCATCGATGGCGAACACCCGCACCGGCACCTTGTAGCGCGCCAGCCGGGCGGCCACATGCGCCATGACCGCGGCTTCGTCCAGGCGTGCGCCCTCGCACAGCGTGACGAAAGCCACCGGGCGCAGGGCCCCGCCGGTGGTCACGCCGACCACCTGACAGCCGTCGATGCCAGGTACCTCCTGCACGGCGGCCTCGATTTCGCCCGGACTGGTCAGAAAGCCGCCCAGTCGCAGGGAATCGCCCAGCCGTGTCAGAAAGACGAAGCGACCGTCGGCCGTGGTGTAGCCGAGATCGCCCGAACGGTACCAACCCTCGGCATCCACGGCCTCGGCGGTGGCCTCGGGGTTGCCGAAGTAGCCGACCATGCGCGACGGGCACAGGAACTCGAGCTCCCCGGCTTCGCCGTGCGGCAGCACCACGCCGCTGCCGGGGTCGCGGGAACGGACCCTGGCGTCGGCGCTCACCGGTCGGCCGCCGGCCAGCCGTCGCTCGGCGAGCGGCGCGGTCTCGGACTGCCGCGAGAACAGCGCCTGGATCTCGCTGATGCCGTACAGCCCCACCAGCCGCAGCCCGCGGGCATCGGCCCGCTCGACGATGTCGGCCAGCGCCGGGTTGAACGCCGCGTACCCCACGAAACGCAGCGTCGGGAAAGCGGGCGTACGAGGATCGAGCGCCAGCAGCTGATCGATGGCGTCATCGGTGGCGTTCAGGTGCGTGGCCCGATGGCGCTCGATCAGCTCGGCCGCCAGCCGCGCATCCCAGGCCGGCATCATCACGAAGGGTCGCCCGGCCACCAGCATCGCCAGCGCACAGCACACCCCGAAGACGCCGCACAGCGGCGGCGCGAGCAGCATCGTCGAGGCGGCATCGATCCCCCAGGCCCGTACGACCGCACCCGCGTGGGTCACCAGCGTGCCCTGATCGTGCAGCACGAACTTCGGGGCCTTGGTGGTGCCCGAGGTGGTGAAGATCGCGCAGCCCTTGTCGGGCGCTGCGAGGTCGTCGGCGAGCGCGGGCACCGCGATCGCGTCCTGATACCGGTGCAGGGCGACGCCGTCGGGCAGCGCAGCGCGCAGCGCCTCCAGACGCGCCGGCGCGGCCGGCTCGCCCTCGTCATAGGCGATGACGGCCTGGAGCGCGCCGAGTGCCGTGGGCGCGCAGCCTGCCAGCACCGCAACGAAATCGGCGCGGTCGAAGGCCGGCCAGGTGATCAGCAGCCGGGCACCGGAGCGTCCGACGATGTCGGCGAGCTCGGCCGAGCGAAAGCGGGTGTTGACCGCGACGGCGATCGCGCCAAGCCTGGCGCAGGCAAAAAAGGCGGCGAGCCAGGCGGTCGCGTTCGGAAGCCAGATCGCCACCCGATCGCCCTCGCCTACGCCGTGCGCGCGCAGCGCGGCGGCAACCCGGGCGCTCTCGTCGGCAAGCTCGGCAAAAGACACCGGGCGATCCCGGTCGATGCAGGCGATCGCCGACGGGTCGGGCCGGCTGCCGAGCACGGCGCTCAGGGTGGCAAGGTCGGCCATGCGTGCCGTCGCGCCCGCCTCGGGTACCCAGGGCGTGCTCATGGCGCTCAGCCGCGCGGCAAGGTGGCCTGCATCGACGGCCGTGCCTCGAAGCGCGCGAACCAGGCGGCGGCCTGCGGGTGGGTGTCGCGCCAGGCGAGCTGCGTGAAGCGGAAGTCGAGGTATCCGAGCACACAGGCCAGCGTGATCGTGCCGATGTCGACCCGATCACCGAACCCGGGCGCCGCCTCTTCGAGGGTGCGCAGGCCGCAGGCGATCTTGTCCATCTGGCCGGCGGTCCAGTCAGCCCAGCGCAAGGCCTCGGGTCGGGCGTTGCCCTCGTAACGCACCAGCAGGGCCGCGTCGAGGATGCCATCGCCCAGCGCCTGCTCGGCGAGCGCGCGCCAGCGCGCCGGGCCAGCAGCCGGGAAGAGCCGGGCGCCGCCGACATGGTCGAGGTACTCGCAGATCACACGGCTGTCGTAGAGCGCCGTGCCCTCGTCGGTGAGCAGTGTGGGCACCTTGCCCAGCGGGTTGCTGGCCACCAGGTTGCGGTCGCGGTTGACCGGATGCGCGGCTGCCGGCAGCAGGCTCAGGCGGGCAACGAGATCGCATTCATGGGCGACCACCATGCACTTGCGCACATAGGGCGAGGCAGGGCTGTGGAAGAGCTTCATCGGATTCTCCAGGGCGGTGACGGCCGTACCGGCGCGCCCTGCGAGGCAGGGCGACCGGCACGCGCGCGGCGGGTTGACCACGGCATCGCCCGCCAGCGCGGCGCACGATGCCGTTCATCGGGAAACTGCGCAATCGCAATGCGGACAGGGCGGACAGGCGCGATAGTGAAGGCCTGCCGAATCACCATGCGGCAGCGATCTGGTCCATGTTCTCCTCCTGTTCGGCCCGCCCTGCGGGCCTTCTTTTTGGGCTCAGGTGCTGCGCTGGGCCCGGTCGCGGGCGTTGGTGGCCTGGATGCGCTCACGCGCCTCGCGCCAGGTGGCATCGTCCCACTCGAGGCAGTGGGTGAAATAGGCACCATTGGCGAGCCAGTTGGCACCGTCGATGGCGATGGTCTGACCGGTCAGCCACTCGCAGTTGGGCGCCATCAGGAAGGCGGCGAGATCGGTGAGTTCCGTCATCCGCCCGAGACGCCCCATCGGGTTCTGCGTGCTCTCGCGGCTGGCGGGCGCACCCAGCGGTCGCAGGCGGGCGCTGGCGCCCTCGGTCGGGAAGATTCCGGGTGCGATCGCATTCAGACGGATGCCGTAGCGCCCCCATTCGACCGCGAGCGACTTGGTCATCACGTCGATGCCGGCCTTCGACATGGCCGAGGGCACCACGAAGGGCGAACCGGTCCACACCCAGGTGACGATGATCGACAGCACCGTGCCCTTGTCGCCCGCCGCGATCCACCGGCGACCGGCGGCGTGGGTCACGTAGAAGGTGCCGTGCAGCACGGTGTTGGCCACGGCGTCGAAGCCGCGCGGCGAGAGATCCTCGGTGCGGCTGATGAAGTTGCCGGCCGCGTTGTTGATCAGGCCGGTGAGCGGGCCGCCCTGCCAGATGGTGTCCATCATCTCGTCGACCGCAGCGGCGTTGCGCAGGTCGCAGGCAAGCGCCTCGACCCGGCCGCCGTGCCGGCCGGTAAGTTCAGCGGCGGCCTCATCGAGCACCGCCTTGCGCCGACCGCAGATGATCAGGTCGGCGCCGAGCGCCAGCAGGCGCTCCGCCATCGCCTTGCCCAGACCGGTGCCACCGCCGGTGATCAGGATGCGATGACCCTTGAAGAGATCGGACTGGAACATGGAGACTCCGCTGCGAGTTCTGGCGTGATAGCGTCGATTCCACCATGAATCGGGCGCGCGCTGGCGCGACGCCCGACCGCTTTTCCACCCAGGAGACCCCCGTGAAGCCCACCCTGCCCCATCTGCTGCTGGCGTTCGCGCTCGCTCTGCTCGCACCGCTGGCTCATGCCCAGTGGTCCCCCACGAAGCCGGTGCGCATCATCATCCCCTTCCCGGCCGGCGGTATCGTCGATCTCATGGCACGCACCGTTACCGATCGGCTGTCGGCCTCGCTCGGCCAGCAGGTGATCGTCGAGGCGCGCGCCGGCGCGGGTGGCAGCATCGGCACCGAGGCCGCCGCCCGCGCCGAGGCCGATGGTCATACCCTGGTGCTGGCAACCCTCTCGCACGTCACCCTGCCCGCCTTCGGCGGCAAGTTGACTTGGCATCCCACGCGCGACTTCGCCGGGGTGGGCATGCTCGGGCAGGTGGCCAACCTCGCGGTGGTCACCCCGGGGCTGGAGCCACGCACCCTGCGTGACTTCGTCGCCTACGCCAAGGCCCGCCCCGGGCAGATCAACTACGTGAATGCCGGCAACGGCACCTCGCAGACCCTGGGGGTCGAGATGCTCCGGAAGGACACCGGCATCCAGCTCACGCCGGTGGGCTACAAGGGCTATCCGCCGGCCGTGCCCGATGTCATCGCCGGTCGTATCGAGTTCGCGCTGATGCCCTTCGGTGTGGCAGCGCCCCAGGTCAAGGCGGGCAAGCTGCGCGCGCTGGCGGTGGTGGCCCCGGTGCGCAGCCCGCAGCTGCCCGATGTCCCGACGATGGCCGAGGCCGGCTATCCCGAGTCGAACGTCATGTCGTGGTATGCCCTGCTCGCCCCGGCCGGCACCCCGAGGGCGGCGCTGCAGCGCCTGTCGACCGAGCTCGGCAAGGCGCTTGCCGACCCCGAGGTGGTCACGCGCATCGAGGCGCTGGGCGGTTCGCCGCTGCCCGTGGGCAGCCCCGCCGAGGTCGATGCGATGCTGGCCCGCGAGACCGAACGCTGGGCGCGCTTTGTGAAGGAAACAGGCCTCACAATGCAGTGAGCGATCACTTGCGCTGACCGGCCCTGGCCCGATCGCTCGCCGCGACCGGGCTGCCGCCCCCATCAGCGGGCGCCAGCGCAGGCCTGCCGTTCAACCGCGCCCGCTCGCCATCCATCCTGGGAAGCTGCCGGCGCGCACGGACGCGCGGGATGATCGGCCGATGACCGTCGACACCCGCCCCGGGGCTTCCCAGCCCGTTGCCACCCGCCAGAGCGCGCGGGAGGCCCCTTCGACCGAGCGCCGCGCGCAGCGCCGACGCAAGCTCATCGCCCTGGGCTACACCCTGATCGAACTGATGATGGCCGTGGGCATCCTCGGCATCCTGAGCGCGATGGGCGTGAGCGGTTATCAGAACTACGTCGATCGCGGCCGCGCAAGCACCGCGGTGAGCGATCTGCTCGACATCTCGCAACGGATCAGGACTTTCGAGCTCGCCAATCGCCGGCTCCCCGACAACCTCGACGAGATCGGCCGCGGCAGCGCGGTCGACCCCTGGGGCACCCCGTACCGCTTCTTCAACCTGCAGACCCAGAAGGGCAACGGCATGGCGCGCAAGCGCAAGAATCTCTCGCCGCTGAACTCCGACTACGACCTCTACAGCCTGGGCCGCGACAAGAAGACCGTGATCCAGCTCGGCCATGTTGACTCGGCCGACGACGTGGTGCGCGCCCTCGACGGCCGCTTCATCGGGCGAGGCGACCAGCTCGACCCGGCGGCATCCAACAAGTAACGGCCGGCACCGTGAGCGGGATAGGACCGGCCCGGGGAGGCCTCTTTGGCACGCTGGGCACGCGGGTGGCCCGGCGCATGCTGGTGGTCTTTCTGCTGCTGGGCATCGGCCCGGCGGTGCTCACCCTCACGCTCACGCAGTGGCGCACCCGCGATGCGCTTTTCGATCGCCACCGCGGCAGCCTCGGCGAGGCGCTCGACTCGATCAATCTGGTGTTGGCCGACCGCCTGAGCACCGCCGACGAGCTCGCCGCCTCGTTGCTCGCCGACGGCCCGCCCGAGCGGCTGATCGATGCAAGCCTCGGTCGCTTCGACCGGGCGGCCCGTATCCAGCCCGGCGTGGGTGTCGAGTGGCTGGCGGCGGGCCGGCATCTCGGCTTGCCACCTGCCGCGCTCGCGAAGGCGCCTCCACCCGCCATCGGCAAGCCGACGCTGGTGAGCACTCACGCTCCCGGCGAGGCGCCCTCGCTCTGGCTGTTGCGCCGCGCTCCCGCCGACGGCGGGTTGATGGCATTCCGGTTGAGCCGGCAGAAGCTGTGGACCTCCCCGGACGACCTGCCGGCGCAGTCGAGCCTGTGCGTCTTCGATGCAGAGCTGCAGCCGCTGCATTGCGACAACCCCCTGCCCGAGACGGTGACGGCTGGCCTCGCGCAGGCACGCGCAGGCGGCATCAGCGGCAGTCTCGCCTGGGAGGGTGCCGAGCCGATGACGGCGATCTGGCGCGAGATGTTCCTGAAGGTGCGCTTCGGTATCGAAGGCTGGCATCTGGTGTTGAGCCAGCCCACACGGGTGGGCGAGGTGGCGCAGGCGCGTCTGGCCGAGGCCGTGATCCCGGTAGCCGCCGCGGCGCTGATGATCGCCGTGCTGCTCGCGCTGGGCGCGGTCCGTCGCACGCTCGGCCCGCTGCATGCGCTGACCGAGGCCACCGAACGTCTGGGCGCTCGCGACTTCTCGCAGCGCATCCAGGTGAGCGAGAACACCGAGTTCGCGGTGCTCGGCGACGCCTTCAACCGGCTCGCCGATGGCTTGTCCCAGCAGTTCGACACGCTCGAGGCGCTCGCCCGCATCGACCGACTGATCCTGGAGGGCCGGCCGGCCAGCGAGATCGGCGCGATTGCCCGTGAACTGCTGGCGGCGGGCTTGCCGCAGGCGGCCACCATCGTGGCCATCGACGAGGCCGGTGACGGCCGCTGGCGGCTTTACCGCGCGGCTGGCGACAAGCGGCAGGAGCGCTCGATGCCTCGCCCGGCGGAACCGTGGTGCGATGCCGTCCAGCGTGGCCGGCCGCTGCAGGCGATGCGGGCGGGTGAAGCCGGTTTTCCCTCGGGGCTGCACCCGGTCCGCGACGGCGAGTGCCATCTGGTGCCGGTGATCGCCGATCGCACGCTCGCTGGCTGCCTCACGGTGGCAAGGGCGCCTCACCGACCACCGACACAAGCCGAGACCGAGCTGCTCGCCGGACTGGCCGGCCGGATCGCGGTGGCGATCGCCGCAGCACGACGCGCCCGGCTGCTGCACCAGCGGGCGAACTTCGACTCGCTCACCGGCTTGCCCAACCGGCCGCACTTCCTGGAGCAACTCGACACGCGCCTGGCACTGGCACAGGCCGCCCGCGGCAGGGTCGATGTGCTCTTCGTGGATCTCGACGGCTTCTCGCACATCAACGACAGCCTGGGTCACGCCGCGGGCGACCGCATGCTGGGCGAGGTCGGCCGGCGGCTGCGCGAGACGCTGGGGACACGCGGGCTGGTGGCCCGGTTGGGCGGCGATGAGTTCGCGCTGGCGATCTCGGATGCTGCCAGCGACGAGACAGCACGCGGCGAGGCACAGCGGGTGATCGATGCACTGGCCCGCCCCTTCCACCTCAGCGACAGCCCGCAGTTCATCAACGCGAGTGTGGGCATCGCGAGCTTCCCGGATCAGGGCGAGGACGCCGCGACGCTGCTGCGTCATGCCGACATGGCGATGTACCGCGCGAAGGCCCGCGGTCAGGGCTCGGTCGCGGTCTATGAAGCGAGCATGCAGGAAGCGGCGATCGAACGGGCTCGGGTCGAGTCGGAGCTGCGGGTGGCCTTGCAGCGCCAGGAGTTCGTGCTGCACTACGAGCCGCTGGTCGAGGCGGCCAGTGGCCGTATCGTGGGCTGCGAGGCACTGATCCGCTGGCGTCATCCCGAACGGGGGATGGTGTCGCCGGGAGTCTTCATCCCGGTGGCCGAGGAAACCGGTCTGATCTCGCCGATCGGCAGCTGGGTGCTTCGCGAGGCCTGTCGCCAGTTCATGCAGTGGCAGCGCGACGGGGTTCCGGTCTCGGTGGTGAGCGTGAATGCGTCGGTGCACCAGTTCCAGCGACCGGATTTCGTCGATGAGGTGGCGCAGGTGCTTCGCGAAGCGGGCATGCCAGCCAGCGGGCTGAAACTCGAGCTCACCGAAAGCCTGCTGATGGACGAGCCGCGGGAGGTCGAGCGGCGCCTGGAAGCGCTTGCCGCGATGGGCGTAAGCCTGGCGCTGGATGACTTCGGCACGGGCTACTCGTCGCTCACCTATCTGAAGCGGCTCCCGGTGGACAGCATCAAGCTCGATCGCAGCTTCGTGCGCGACCTGCTCGAACGCGACGAGGCCCGGGAGCTCGCCCGCTCGGCGATCACGATGCTGCACGCGCTGCGCAAGCAGGTGGTGGTGGAGGGGGTGGAACTGCAGCCGCAGCGGGAGTTGCTGGCGGGCTGGGGCGCCGATCTGCTGCAGGGCTGGCTGTTCAGCAAGTCGCAGCCGGGCGACGCCTTCGCCGACTATGTGCGCCGCGCACCGGTGACCCCGGTGGCTGCGGGCGTGGCCGCAGCGGCGATCGCGGCCGGGACGGGGCCCGCAACCGAGGCTGGCGGCGCGGCGTCAGTCCTCGTCGCCGGCGAGCCCGAGGCGCTCGAGAAGCCCCTGGAACTGCTCGGGGCCTGAAAACCCGATCACCAGCCGCCCGCGACCCCGGGCGCTCACCTGGATACGCACCTCGGCAGCCAGCGCGTCGGCCAGACGACTCTGCAGTCGGGTGACATCAGCATCCGGGCGTGCGCGCCGCGTGGCGGGACCGCTTGCGCCATCGCTCGCCTGTGCGCGCTGCTGCTGCAGCACCCGTCGTTCGGTCTCCCGCACCGTGAGCTGCCGCTCGACCACCTCGTGCGCCAGCATCAGCTGCGAAGCGCGGTCGAGGGCCAGCAGCGCCCGCGCATGCCCCATATCGAGGTCTCCCGCGAGCAGCAGTGCCTGCACCGGCTCGGCCAGGTTGAGCAGGCGCAACAGGTTGGAGGTGCCGCTGCGCGATCGGCCGATGGCCTCGGCGGCCTGCTCGTGGGAATAGCCGAACTCGTCGATGAGACGACGGATCGCCTGCGCCTCTTCGAGGGGGTTGAGATCCTCGCGCTGGACGTTCTCGATCAGCGCCATCGCCAGCGCCTTTTCGTCCGGAACCTCGCGCACCAGCACCGGCACCTCGTCGAGGCCGGCGAGCTGGGCGGCACGGAAGCGACGCTCCCCGGCGATGATTTCGTAGCGGTGCTCAGGCAACGGCCGCACGAGAATCGGCTGCATCACGCCGTGCTGACGGATCGAGTCGGCCAGCTCCTGAAGCGCGCTCTCGTCCATGCGGGTGCGCGGCTGGTATCGGCCGGCCTGCAGGCGGTCGATGGCGAGTGTGGCTACCGGGGCGGGCGCGCCCGGACTGGCGGCGACCGGGAGATCGGCGCCAAGCAGCGCCTCCAGCCCACGGCCCAGGCCCTTGGGTTTGGGTGGGGCGGGCGGGCGGCGGCGGGCGGGAACATCAGTCATGGGGCAGGCTCCGGAGGCGCCCGACCAGCTCGCCGGCGAATTCGACGTAACCGCGGGCCCCGCGCGAGGCAGGGTCGAAGGCAACGCCCGGCATGCCGTGGCTGGGCGCCTCGGCCAGACGGACATTGCGCGGAATGACGGTCTGGAACACCTTGTCGCCGAAATGACGCGAGAGCTGTTCGGACACCTGCTGCGACAGCGTCATGCGCGGATCGAACATCACCCGCAGCAGGCCGATGATCTTCAGGCGAGCATTGAAGTTAGCGTGCACTTTCTTGATGGTGTTGACCAGATCTGAAAGTCCTTCAAGCGCATAGTATTCGCACTGCATCGGGATGATGACGCCATGCGCCGCGCAAAGGCCGTTGAGCGTGAGCATCGACAGCGAGGGCGGGCAATCGACCAGCACCACATCGTAGTGCGCATCGACCGCCGCGAGCGCCTCGCGCAAGCGCATTTCTCGGCGCTCGAGATCCACCAGCTCGACCTCGGCACCCGCCAGCTCGCGGTTGGCGGGCAGCACATCGAAGTTGCCGTGCGGGCTGCGCAGTGCCGTGTCGGCGACGCTCGTCTGACCGATCAATACCTGATAGACCGAGCGGGCCAGGGTGCGTTTGTCGATGCCGCAGCCCATCGTGGCATTGCCCTGCGGATCGAGGTCGACCAGCAGCACCCGCTGCCCGATGCGATCGAGCGCGGCGGCGAGGTTGACGGTGGTGGTGGTCTTGCCCACCCCACCCTTCTGATTGGCGACGACGAAGATGCGGGCCATGGGGTGTCAGGCGGGGCGACGTTCGATCAGCAGAAGCCGCCGACGCGCGTCGAGTTGCGGCACCGACAGTGTAATCGCTGCACGCAACGCCACCGTGTCGGGCAGCGCGCGCAGTTCTTCATCGATCGCCTCGGACTTCATCGCAGCCCAGAGGCCGGCCGGGGCAAGCAGCGGCTCGGTGAGGTCGACGAAGGTGGCGAGGGTGGCGAAGGCCCGACAGATCGCGAGCGACACCGGAGGCAGCCCGCGCAGCGACTCGACACGGGCGTGGTGCGGAAGGAGGTTGGACAGGCCGAGCTCGCCGCGAAGCTGCTGCAGGAAGGCGGCCTTCTTGGCCACGGCGTCCACGCAGTGCACCTGAACACCAGGTGCGACAATGGCCAGCACCACGCCCGGCAGGCCGCCGCCGCTGCCTACGTCGAGCACCACGGCGCCCTCGGCGAGGCGGTCGGTGCCCGCGCGGGCGGGATCTCGCAGAGGCGGCACGACCGCCAGACAATCGAAAAGATGCTGCTCGAGCATTCTTGCGGGATCGCGAACCGCGGTGAGGTTGTGCACCGTGTTCCAGCGGGCCAGCAGCGCGAGATGGGCGAGCAGTCTGTCCCGTGCTATCACCGGCAGATCGAGGCCCAGCGCTTCGAGGGCGGCGTCGAGCCGAGGGCCGGCGTCGGGCGGCAGCGCGGTCGCCGCTGGCCCGGGCATGCGTCGCGCGTTCAAATGCCCTTCCCTGCTTGCCATGGCAGCCCTCAGGCCGCCTGCTGGAGGCGACGCTTCTTCAGGTAGACCAGCAACAGCGAGATGGCGGCAGGCGTGACGCCCGAGATGCGCGAGGCCTGACCGACAGTCTCGGGCCGCTGCGCTTGCAACTTGCCACGGACTTCGTTGGAGAGACCGCGAACCCGGCTGTAGTCGAAGTCCTGCGGGATGGCCATCTGCTCATGCCGGCTGTTGCGCTCGACTTCGACCTGCTGGCGCGCGATGTAGCCAGCGTACTTGCACTGGATCTCGAGCTGCTCCACCACCTGCGCGGCGCGCAGCGCATCGAGCCCGAGGGCCTCGGCACGCTCGGGAACGCCCGGGCCGGCCACCGCCATCAGCGCGCTGTATCGTGATTCCGGGCGACCGAGCAACTCGACCAGGCTGTAGTCGCGTTCGATGGGCTGACCGAGAAGCTCGGTGGCACGCTCGGCCGACAGCGTTTTGGGGTGAAGCCGGGTGCCGCGAAGGCGCTGCATCTCGGCCTCGATGGCATCGCGCTTGCGACAGAAGGCGTCCCAGCGAGCATCATCGACGCAGCCGAGAGACCGACCGATTTCGGTCAGGCGCAGATCGGCGTTGTCTTCTCGCAGACTGAGTCGGTACTCCGCCCGGCTGGTGAACATCCGATAGGGTTCGGAAACGCCGCGCGTGACCAGGTCGTCGACCAGCACCCCGAGGTAGGCCTGATCCCGGCGCGGCGCGAAGGGTTCACGGTCGCTGACCGCAAGCGCCGCGTTCAGCCCGGCGAGCAGCCCCTGCGCCGCGGCCTCCTCGTAGCCGGTGGTGCCATTGATCTGCCCCGCAAAATAGAGCCCGGCGATGGCGCGGGTCTCAAGGGTGCGCTTGAGGCCGCGAGGGTCGAAGTAGTCGTACTCGATGGCATAGCCGGGCCGCAGGATATGCGCACGCTCCAGGCCGGGAATGCTGTGGACCAGCGCCAGCTGAACATCGAAAGGCAGGCTGGTGGAGATGCCGTTGGGATAGAACTCGTGGGTCTCGAGACCCTCGGGCTCCAGGAAAACCTGGTGCGCGTTCTTGTCCGCGAAGCGGTGGATCTTGTCTTCCACCGAAGGGCAGTAGCGCGGGCCGACCCCTTCGATGACGCCGGTGTACATCGGGCTACGGTCGAGCCCACCGCGGATGATGTCGTGGGTACGCTCATTGGTGTGAGTGATCCAGCAGGGCAGTTGCCGCGGATGCTGTGAGGCATGGCCCAGGAAGGAGAACACCGGGACGGGATCGAGATCGCCGGGCTGCTCCTCGCATCGGCTGAAGTCGATGCTGCGGCCGTCGATTCGGGGGGGCGTACCTGTCTTCAATCGGCCTTGGGGCAGCTTGAGCTCCCGCAGGCGCGCGGCGAGCGAGACCGACGGAGGGTCGGCTGCGCGCCCCGCGGCGTACTGCGCGAGGCCCACATGAACCAGACCGTTGAGAAAGGTGCCCGCCGTGAGCACCACGGCGCGACTGCGGAAGCGCAGGCCAAGCTGCGTGACGGCGCCGCAGACCCGATCGCCTTCGACGATCAGATCATCGACGGCCTGCTGGAAGATCAGCAGATTGGACTGGTTTTCAAGGCGGTGCCGAATGGCGCGGCGGTAAAGCACGCGGTCGGCCTGGGCACGGGTGGCACGCACCGCAGGCCCTTTGCTGGCATTGAGGATGCGAAACTGGATACCGGCTTCATCCGTGGCGGCAGCCATGGCGCCACCCAGGGCGTCGATTTCCTTGACGAGATGGCCCTTGCCGATGCCACCAATCGACGGGTTGCAGGACATCTGCCCGAGGGTTTCGATGCTGTGCGTCAGCAAAAGCGTGCTGGCGCCAAGGCGGGCACTGGCGAGCGCGGCCTCGGTGCCTGCGTGGCCGCCGCCAACGACGATGACGTCGAAGGATGTCGGGTAATCCATCGGATGCTCGAATTGCAACGGAACTCACCATCTTAGCCGAGGGATTGCCCTGGGGATATCGGCCTGACGGTTGAGGGTTATTCCGCGTCAGGGTGGCAGGCAAGCACGGCAGCAGCGAGGTTCCACGTGGAACGAGGGCGACGACCGGCACGGCGTGGTGTTTCACGTGAAACACGAGCTACGGCCGATCGGGGGCTATGGCGATGGCGTCGGGCCGGGCATCGAATAAATCGGATGCTGTTGCGGTGCGTCGCCGAGACGACCGCGACAGCTCGCACGGATCCCTTCGCGACGCCAGGTGGCGAGCGGGCAGCCATGAACCGCGAGAAAGGCCCCGCGGCGATCGACGCGATCGACGCGATCGACGCGATCGACGCGATCGACGCGATCGACGCGATCGACGCGACACCGGCGACACCGGCGACACCGGCGACACCGGAGACACCGGCCACCAAGCCACGCCCGCCGGTCGGCGCTCCTCAGGCGTGGCGGGATGCGGAGGCCGATGCCCTCGACGCGGCGTTGGCCCTCCCGAGTTTCACGTGAAACCGCAGGGCTCTTGTTAATCCGCCTCAGCGAGCATCATCGCGGCAGCCTTCTCGGCGATCATCAACGTGGGCGAATTGGTGTTGCCCGATGTGATCAACGGCATCACCGAGGCGTCGGCAATGCGAAGGCCGGCGACCGCGCGGCACCGCAACCGCCCATCGACAACCGCCAGCGCATCGCCATCAGGACCCATTCGGCAGGTTCCGACAGGGTGGAAGATCGTGGTGCCAACCTGTCCGGCCGCATCGGCAAGCGCCGCGTCATCATCGAACTTCGGACCAGGCACGAACTCCTGCGGCGCATAACGGGCAAGCGCCCGACTGCCAACGATACGTCGGGTGAGCCTGATCGAATCCGCCGCCACCTGCCGATCCTCCGAGGTGCTCAGATAGTTCGGCGCGATCCGCGGCGCCTCATCGGATCGGGAGCTCCGGATATGGATCGAGCCCCGGGACGTTGGCCGCAGGTTGCAGACCGAGGCGGTGAAGGCCGGGAAGGTGTGCAGCGGATCGCCGAACTTGTCCAGCGAGAGCGGTTGCACGTGGTACTCCACATTGGCCCGCGCCTGCCCGGGGTCGGAGCGTGCAAAGGCCCCGAGCTGACTGGGCGACATCGACATCGGTCCGCTGCGAAACAGCAAGTACTCGAGACCCATGCGCGCCTTGCCCCACCAACTGCTGGCCTGCACATTCAGCGTGGGCACGTCCCGGACCCTGAAGGCGGTGCGCAACTGGAGATGGTCCTGCAGGTTCTCGCCGACGCCCGCCAGCTCGCGTCTCAGCGGCACATCCGCCCGCGCAAGCACGTCGGCACGCCCGATGCCGGACAACTCCAGAATCTGCGGCGACCCTACGGCACCAGCGGTGAGCACCACCTCGCGATGAGCCGCCACGAAGCGGATCTCCCCACCGCTGGCATCGCGAACCTCGACACCAAGCACGCGGCTGCCATCATCGCTCAGCCGAAGACGTTCCACGTGGGTCTGGCTGATCACGGTGAGATTGCGCCGGCTCATCGCCGGGCGGAGGAACGCCTTGGCCGCGTTCCAGCGCACGCCGCGCCGCTGGTTGACCTCGAAGTAACCGCAGCCGAAGTTGTCGCCCCGGTTGAAGTCGTCGCAGCGCGGGATGCCCTGCTCCGCCGCCGCTTCGCGGAAGGCCTCGAGCAGTTCCCAGCGCAGGCGTTGCGCCTCCACCCGCCACTCGCCGCCATGCCCATGCAGCGCATCGGGCGCACCGTCGTCACGGCGGTGATAGTCCTCGTGCTTCAGGAAGAAGGGCAGCACCTCGTCCCACGACCACCCGTCGTTGCCCAGCGCGGCCCAGTCGTCGTAGTCCTGCCGCTGCCCGCGCATGTAGATCATGCCGTTGATCGACGAGCAGCCCCCGAAGACCTTGCCACGCGGATAGCGGATCGCCCGGCCCCCGAGCCCGGCCTCGGGTTCGGTGGTGTAGAGCCAGTCAGTGCGCGGATTGCCGATGCAGTAGAGATAGCCCACCGGGATGTGAATCCACAGGTAGTCATCCTTGCCGCCGGCCTCCAGCAGCAGCACCCGATGGCGGGGGTTGGCCGAGAGCCGGTTGGCCAGCAGGCAGCCAGCGGTCCCTGCCCCCACCACGATGTAGTCGTAGGCTTCCATCGACCGGCTCCCGCCTCAGAGCCCGGCGAGACAGAGGTACTTCAGTTCGAGGTATTCATCGATGCCATGGTGCGACCCCTCGCGCCCGAGCCCTGACTGCTTGACCCCGCCAAAGGGTGCAACCTCGGTCGACAGCAACCCGCTGTTGACACAGACCATGCCCGCTTCGAGCGCCTCAGCCACCCGGAAGATACGACCGACATCGCGAGCGTAGAAGTAGGCCGCCAGCCCGTACTCGGTGGCGTTGGCCATGGCCACCACCTCCTCATCCGTATGGAAGCGAAAGAGCGGCGCCACCGGCCCGAAGGTTTCCTCGCGCGCCACGCGCATCGCCGACGTGACCCCGGTGAGCACGGTCGGCTCGAAGAACAGCCCGCCGAGGGCATGACGCCGGCCGCCGAGTCGCAGTTGCGCACCCTGCGCCAGGGCGTCGGCGATGTGCGCCTCGACCTTCTCGAGCGCTGCCTCCTCGATCAGCGGCCCGATGCTCACGCCGGCCTCGGTGCCGGGCCCGACCTGGAACTGCGCCACCCGGGCGGCGAGTTTCTCGGCGAAGGCATCGTAGACCGCATCGTGCACATACAGACGATTGGCGCAGACGCAGGTCTGACCGGCGTTACGGTACTTGGAAGCAAGCGCCCCCTCGACCGCCGCATCGAGATCGGCATCGTCGAAGACGATGAAAGGCGCGTTGCCCCCGAGCTCGAGCGAGAGCTTCTTGACGGTATCGGCCGACTGCCGCAGCAGGATCCGCCCGACCTCGGTGGATCCGGTGAACGACAGCTTGCGCACGGTCGGGTTCGTGCAGAGTTCAAGACCGATCGCCGGCGAACGGCTGCCGTCGGCAACGATCACGTTGAACACCCCCGCCGGCAGGCCCGCCTCTTCGGCGAGCACCGCCAGGGCGAGCGCTGACAGCGGCGTGGCCTCGGCCGGCTTGGCCACCACCGTGCAGCCCGCCGCAAGTGCCGGCGACACCTTGCGGGTGATCATCGCGATCGGGAAATTCCAGGGCGTGATCGCGGCGCACACACCGATCGGCTGCTTCATGACCAGCACGCGCCGATCGTTCGCGTACGAGGGGATGATTTCCCCGCCGGCGCGCTTGGCCTCCTCGGCAAACCACTCGATGAAGGAGGCGCCATAGACCACTTCGCCGCGCGCCTCGGCCAGCGGCTTGCCCTGCTCGGCGGTCATCAGCGCGGCAAGATCATCGGCATGGGCCATGACCAGGTCGTACCAGCGCCGCAGCACCGCCGCACGCTCCTTCGCGGTGCGGGCGCGCCACGCCGGCAGCGCCCGCGCCGCGGCATCGATCGCGCGCCGGGTTTCGTCCACGCCCATGTCGGCGACCATGGCGATCGTGGACCCGGTGGCGGGATCGGTGACCGCGAAGCGCCCGCCCGCGTCGGCCTGCACCCACTGACCATCGATGTAGCCGCTGTCGCGCAGCAGTTGCGTGCGTTTGAGGGCGAGCGTCACGGCGTTCTCCTTACTTCATCGTCGGCATCACGAACTCGGCACCCGCGCGGATGCCGGCCGGCCAGCGTTGCGTGACCGCCTTGTAGCGGGTGTAGAAGCGAACCCCCTCGGGACCGTGCATATGGTGGTCGCCATAGAGCGAGGCCTTCCAGCCCCCGAAGGAGTGAAAGGCCATCGGCACCGGGATGGGCACGTTGATGCCGACCATGCCGATGCGCACCCGGTGCGCGAACTCGCGCGCGGCGTCGCCATCGCGGGTGAACAGCGCGCATCCGTTGCCGAACTCATGCTCGTTGATCAGCTTCAGCGCATCCTCGAAGCCTGGTACCCGCACGATGCACAGCACCGGCCCGAAGATCTCCTCGCGATAGATGCGCATGTCGGGACGTACGCCATCGAAGAGACAGCCGCCGAGGAAGAAGCCCTGCTCCCGGCCGGCCACACGCAGTCCCCGCCCGTCGACCACGAGGTCGGCGCCCTCGGCCACACCGCTGTCGACATAGCCACGCACCTTCTCGTAGTGCGCGCGCGTGACCAGCGGCCCCATCTCGGCCGCGGGGTCCATGCCGTCGGCCACGCGAATCGCCGGCACCCGTGCCTTGAGACGCTCGACCAGAGCGTCGGCGATGCCGCCCACCGCCACCGCCACCGAGACCGCCATGCAGCGTTCGCCCGCCGAGCCATAGGCCGCACCGATCAGCGCATCGACCGCCTGGTCGAGGTCGGCATCGGGCATCACGACCATGTGGTTCTTGGCACCGCCCAGCGCCTGCACCCGCTTGCCGTTGGCGGTCGCGGTGTCGTGGATGTACTTCGCGATGGGCGTGGAGCCGACAAAGCTCACCGCATCGACCTGCGGATGCGCGAGCAGGGCATCGACTGCCACCTTGTCACCCTGCACCACGTTGAACACGCCATCGGGCAGCCCGGCCTCCTTCAACAGACGCGCGATGAGGAGCGAGGCTGACGGATCACGCTCGGAGGGCTTGAGCACGAAGCTGTTGCCGCAGGCCAGCGCCACCGGGAACATCCACATCGGCACCATGGCCGGAAAATTGAAGGGGGTGATGCCCACGCAGACGCCCAGCGGCTGGCGTACCGAGTACATGTCGATGCCGGTACCCACCTGCTCGCTGAACTCGCCCTTGAGCAACTGCGGGATGCCACAGGCGAACTCCACCACCTCGAGGCCACGGGTGAGTTCGCCCTCGGCGTCGGTGAAGACCTTGCCGTGCTCGGCGGTGATCAGCGCGGCGAGCTCGCCGGCGTGACGCTCGGCGAGCTCCTTGAACTTGAAGAGCACCCGCGCGCGGCGGATAGCCGGCGTGGCTGCCCAGCCCGGGAATGCGGCCGCCGCGGTGCGCACCGCGACATCGACCTGCGCCGGCGTGGCAAAGGCCACCCGCCGGGCGACCTCGCCGGTGGCAGGATTGTAGACATCGCCGTAGCGATCCTGCGCTGTGCCCGCCACCTCGGCCCCGCCAATCCAGTGGCCGACCTGCGTGTCGAGTTGCGCCGCGATGGCGCCGTCAGAGCTTCCCATGCCGATGTCTCCCGATACGATGGCTGATCCGGGCGGCGCGATGACGACGCAACCGCATTCGTTCAGCCGGTTGAACGATCATTCAGAACATGGCAGAATTATCGATCGACGCTTTCGTCGCTGTCAATTTCCCCGAACCCGACCACGCGCTGCCGAATGCCCGCACCGCTTCCTCACCCGCCGCGCCGGAAGTCGCGCCCTGCGGGCTCGGCCACCGACCGCGGCACGGTCGACACCACCGCCCCGGGCGCCCCGGGCGCCCCGGTCAGCGAGCCCCCGGCGGCCCGGGTACCGGCGGTCGAGCGCGCGGTGCGCCTGATCGACGCCCTGGCCGCGTCGCGCGAGCCGATCGCCCTGGCCGAACTCGCCCGGCGGCTCGAACTGCCCAAGAGCAGCGTCCACGGCCTGCTCGCCACCCTGGTTGCCCACGGTCTGGCACGCCGCCACGATGACGGCAGCTTCACGCTCGGCAGTCGGCCGCTGCAATGGGCCGATGCTTTCGCCTCGCAATCCGACGTGCTGCGCGCCTTCGATCTGCACGCCCGGCGGGTGCTGGCGCTGGCCGCCGAGACCGTGATGCTCGCGGTGCTCGACGGCGATCAGGTGCTCTATCTCGCCTGCCGCCCGGGCAGCCGCCCGCTCGCGGTGAACTTCCGGGTTGGCGGCCGCTTGCCGGCGAGCTGCACCTCCTCGGGCAAGGCGATGCTTGCCTTCCTCCCGGCCGATCGCCTGCAGGCCCTGCTCGGGGACCGCCCGCTGCCGGCGCTTACCCGCCACAGCGTGGCCGCGCCCGATGCGCTGCGCCAGCAGCTCGCGCAGGCGCGCAAGCTTGGCGTGGCGGTCGACGACGAGGAAACCGCCGAGGGCATGCAGTGCTTCGGTGCACCGGTCTTCGGCCCGCGCCGACCCGAGGCGGTGGCTGCGGTGGCGGTCAGCGTCATCAAGGCCGGCCTCGACCCCGAACGCCGCCAGGAACTCATCGCCGCGATCGGCACGCTCGCGCGGCAACTGTCGGCGGCCCTCGGCGCGCTGCCGCAGGCCGCCTGAGCGCACGTCTCCTCCCGCCTCGACATCCGGAGCCCTTCATGTCCGCCCTGCCCCAGACCACCACCCCGCGCATCGATCCCGCCCGCCTCTGGGACAGCCTGATGAGCCTCGCGAGGCTCGGGGCCACGCCGAAGGGTGGTGTCTGCCGGCTCGCCCTGACCGATCTCGATCGCCAGGGGCGCGACCTGGTTGTGGGCTGGTTGCGAGACGCCGGTTGCGACATCCGCGTCGATGCCATCGGCAATGTGTTCGCGATCCGCGCCGGCCGTCGCGGCCATGGCTACGAGGGTTTCGGTCAGCTCAGCCGCCCCACCGACGATCCCGCCCGGCAGCCGGTGGCGGTCGGCAGCCATGTGGATACCCAGCCCACCGGCGGCCGCTTCGATGGCAACTACGGCGTGCTCGCCGGTGTCGAGGTGCTGCGCGCGCTCGATGAGGCGGGCGTGCGCACCGAGCGGCCGCTGTGCGTCGCGATCTGGACCAACGAGGAAGGCACCCGCTTCACCCCGGTGATGATGGGCTCCGGGGTCTACGCCGGCGCCTTCGGCCTCGAGCACTGTCTGGCGCAGACCGACCGCGACGGCATCACCGTCGGGCAGGCACTCACCGAAACCGGCTACGCCGGCCGCGACACGCCGCCACGCTTTGCCGCCTACTTCGAGCCGCATATCGAGCAGGGCCCGATCCTCGAGGCCGAGGGCATCACGATCGGCGCGGTCGAAGGTGCACTCGGCCAGCGCTGGTTCGATGCCACGGTGACCGGCCAGGACGCGCACGCCGGCCCCACCCCCCTCGAGATGCGCCGCGACGCCCTGCTCGCCGCCTCGCGCCTCATCCAGGCGGTACGCGAGATTGCGGTGACCTCGCCCGACTATGCGCGCGGCACGGTCGGCCAGATCTTTGCCCACCCGAATTCCCGCAACGTGATCCCCGGCCGGGTGGAATTCACGGTCGACCTTCGCAATGCGAGTGAGCACACACTGACGCGAATGGTCGAACGTCTGCATGAGGCTGCCCGTGCGGTTGAAGCCAGCGACGGCGTGCAGGTGAGCCTGCGCGAGGTGGTGCACTTCCCGCCCTGCGCCTTCGATCCGGTGCTCGTCGGCGGCATCGAGCGCCATGCGCAGGCACTCGGCCACAGCGTGCGACGCATCGCCAGCGGTGCCGGCCACGACGCGGTCTATGTCGCCCGCACCTGCCCGTCCGCGATGATCTTCGTGCCCTGCGAGGGCGGCATCAGCCACAACGAGATCGAAAACGCGCGGCCGGAGCATCTCGCCGCCGGCGCTGACGTGCTGCTGCGCGCCATGCTCGAGGCGGCCAACCGCTGAGCAGTCCCGGCCGACGCCTCCCATGAACTCCCGACCCGAGCGTCCGATCGCGATCACCCAGGGCGACCCCTGCGGGATCGGCCCCGAGATCGTGCTGAAGGCCTTCGCGGGCGGCCTGCCGGCGCCCGCGGTGGTCGTGGGTGATCCCGGTCTCCTGCAACGCGAGGCCGACCGCCTGCGCCTCGGCCTCGCGATCGTGCCGGTGGCGACCCCGGCCTCCGCGCGGGAACTGACCGACCACCCCGGCGCCGTGCCGGTGATCGCTGCGGTCGCGTCGCCCATCGACCTTCCCATCGGCCAGCCGTGCGCCGCAGGCGGCGAGGCCGCCTGGCGTTGCGTGCGCCGGGCCGCCGACCTCGCGCTGCGCGGCGAAGTCCGCGCGGTGGTCACCGCACCGCTCGCCAAGGAGGCCCTGCGGCAGGCGGGTCACGACTGGCCGGGTCACACCGAGCTGCTCGCCCATCTGGCCGGCGACGTGCCGGTGCGCATGATGCTCGCCAACACCGAGCTGCGCACCCTGCTGGTCACGGTGCATCTCGCCCTGCGCGACGCGATCGCCGCGATCACCCGCGAGCGCGTGCTCGAGACCCTGCGCATCGCCGACACCGGGCTGCGGCGGATGGGTATCGAGGCACCGCGCATCGCGGTCGCCGGTCTGAACCCTCACGCCGGCGAGCGGGGGCTCTTCGGCCGCGAGGAGATCGAGATCATCGCGCCGGCCATCGCCGACGCGCGCGCTGCCGGCATCGACGCCTCGGGTCCGTGGCCACCGGACACGGTGTTCATGCGCGCGCGCGGGCTGCGCGACTGGGATGTGGTGGTCGCGATGTATCACGACCAGGGCCTGATCCCGGTCAAGTACCTCGGCCTCGACGAGGGGGTGAACATCACGGTCGGCCTGCCCTTCGTGCGGACCAGCCCCGACCACGGCACCGCCTTCGACATCGCCGGACAGCCCGGCCCCGAGGGCAGCGGCCTGGCCGATCCGCGCAGCCTGCTTGCCGCCTTCGACGCCGCGTACCGGCTCTCGACACACGCAGGCGCCCCCGCCCCGGCGAGACAGCCATGTTCGCTCATCTCGCCCCTGCCCTTCTCGCCGCGCTCGGCTATGCCCTGAGCGGGCTCGTGCTCCTCGACATCCTGCGGCGTGCGCGGCTGGCAGGCCTCGCTCGATGAGCACCTGCCCTGGGTCCTCGTGACCAAAGCAGTGCTGCTCGCCCAGCGCATGGGCTTCACGCTGCCCGACGGACTCGCCCTTCATGACCTGGGCGCCGCTTTCTCGCCCTGTGGCTCGCCCATCCACGCACGCTGCTGTCGATGGCGCTGCTGCTGGTCGCCGGTCCGTGGCTCGACGGCACCACCGGCCCGGCGGCGGCCCCGTCGATGATCGGTCTGCAGATCCTCCTCACGGGCTGGCTGCCGGTGGGGCTGATCGCCACGATCGTGAGCGCGAGCAAGCGCCTGCTTCCGCCCAATCCCCTCGTCTTCATGCTCAGGTGCGGCCTGTTCGGTCTCGGTCTGAGCGCTGCGGCGGCCATGGCTGGCGGCCATGGTGATCAGCGTGCAGGTGATCTTCAGGCCACAGGCGGTCAGGCTCTTCGATCAACGGCACGACCTGCCCCGGCGCTGAGTTGCCGCCCGCGCCGCTTCGGTGCATCCTGCGCTGCGATGCGCCACGCCTGATGAAGAGACTTGCCCACGCCGATTGTCCACGAGGCCATCCGTCAATGCAACTTGATTGCATCAAAAACTTCCGCTGGCGCGCCCCTGGCGGCCTGAGGGTCACCCTCGCGACCGCCGCGCTCGCCCTGGCCCTGCTGCTGCCCGCCCTGGCGTCGGCCCATCCGCATGCTCGCTTCACCTACCAGCTCGAGCCGATCCTGAGCGCCGATGCGATCACCGGCCTGCGAGTTCGCTGGCAGCTCGACCCGATCAGTTCGCTGATGGTGCTGCGCGGCATCGACTTCAACCGCAACGGCGTGACCGACCCGGAAGAGCTCGCCGCCTTCGCCCGGCAGAACGATGCGCTGGTCGCGGCGGCGGGCTACTTCCTTGCCCTCGGCGATGCGGAGCAGGCACTCACCTTCTCCGTTACTCAGGGTCTGAGTGCTCTGGTACTCGGCCAGCGCATCCACCTGGAATTCGAGGTCGCCCTGCCCGCGCCACGACCGGGCGCGCTCACGGTGCGCCTCTTCGACCCGACCTGGTATGTCGCGCTCAGCCCCGACGAACCGGCGGTGCCGCCGGGCCATGCCTGTACCGGAACCACCGAGGCCCAGGTCCTCGAGACCCAGGGCTGGGGCACCCAGACCATCCCGGTGGTGCGGCTGCGCTGCGGCGGTGCCTGAGACCCACCCGGATGCATCCCGCAAGCCCCATGATCACAACCCGGGCACGAGCCCACCCCAGGAGGAGAGACCCATGAAACTGTCCCATATCACCTCGGCGCTGGCCGCGGCCGCCCTCGCGCTCACCGCGCCGGTCCAGGCGCAGACCACCCCGATCGAGCCCTGCGTGAAGTCGAAGTGGGGGCCGAACGACCAGCTCGGCGCGCTCAACAACATCACCGCGGCCAACGTGCTCGAGGCCAGCAGGCTGGTCAAGCGCGGCAAGTCGATCCGCATGGGCATCGAGACCAACAGCCGCACACCGGCCTTCGCGCCCCGCAGCTTCTCGCTCACCGTGCTCTCCCCCGGTCAGGAAAACGGCGCCTCGCTGGGCGCCACCAAGACCAACTACAACGATGACATCATCATGGGCTGGGTGGGCATCGGCTCGCAGCTCGACGGCCTGGGCCACATCGGCATCGCCAATACCTACTACAACTGCACCAAGGCGACTGACTTCGTCTCGGCCGCAGGCCTGAAGAAGTTCGGCATCGAGACCCTGCCCGGCATCGCCACCCGCGGCGTGATCCTCGACATGGTGGGTCTGCTCGGCAAGGATCCCGTGCCCGAGGGTACGGCCTTCAACCGCAAGGAGATCGACGCCGCGATCGCCCGTCAGGGCATCAAGCCCATCGGCAAGGGTGACGTGGTGATCTTCTACACCGGCTGGACCAAGCTGATCGGCAAGGACGACAAGCGCTACGGTTCGGTCGAGCCCGGTCTGGGCGTGGACGGCGCGCGCTACCTGACCTCGCTCGGCGTGGCGATGGTGGGCGCCGACACCTGGGGGCTGGAAGTGATCCCCTTCGAGAACCCGAACAACCTCTTCCACGTCCACCAGATCCTGCTCGCCGAGACCGGGACCTTCATCCTCGAGAACGTGGATGCCGGCGAGGCGGTCAAGGACAAGGTCTACGAGGGCCTGTTCACGCTCGGCCCCTCGCGCATCACCGGCGCGGTGCAGGCGATCATCAACCCGGTCTTCATCTACTGATCGCGGCCCGACCGGGACGGCCGCCGCAACGGCCGGCCCCGGGCAGCCGAAGGGCGCCCGCGGGCGCCCTTTGTCATGGCGGCGGGCGATGCACGCCCGCTCACGAACCGCGGTCGGCCCAGGTCAGGCCAGACTGCGGGTCTGGGCCCAGGTATCGTCGAGCGCGCCCTTGACGGCCTCGAGCAGCTCGCGGATCTCGTGCGGCTGGATGATCAGCGGCGGCGAGAAGGCGATCGAGTCGCCCGGCAGCGAGCGGATGATCGCGCCGCGCTTCTGGGCGTTGGCCACCACCCGCGCGCCCACGCCCGCCTTGGCCTCGAAGCTCTGGCGGGTGCGCTTGTCACGCACCAGCTCCAGCGCACCGATCAGGCCCACGCCCCGCGCCTCGCCCACCAGCGGATGGTCGGCAAGCGCCCGCAGCCCGTCCTGCAGCACCGGCGCCACCGCGCGTACATGGCCGACGATGTCGCGCTCGCGGTAGATGGCCAGCGTCTCGAGGGCGACCGCCGCCGGTACCGGGTGGCCGGAATAGGTGAAGCCATGGCCGAACACGCCGAGCTTCTCGGACTGGCGCACGAGCGCCTCGAAGATGCCCGGCGCGACCATCATGGCCGACATCGGCTGGTAGCCGCTGGTGAGCATCTTGGCGCACGTGAGGATGTCCGGCCGGATGCCGAAGGTCTGGCATCCGAACATCGCGCCGGTACGACCGAAACCGCAGATCACCTCATCGGCGATGAACAGGATGTCGTGCCGACGCAGCACCGCCTGCACCCGCTCGAAGTAGCCGGCCGGGGGCACGATGACGCCGCCCGCGCCCATCACCGGCTCGGCGATGAAGGCCGCGATGGTGTCGGCGCCCTCGGCGAGGATGAGCGCCTCGAGCTCCTCGGCGAGCCGCTCCGAGAAGGCTTCCTCGGTCTCGCCAGGCCGGCCCTCGCGCCAGAAATGCGGCGTGGTGGTGTGCAGCATGCGCGGCGCGGGCAGATCGAAGTCGTTGTGGGCAAAGGGCAGGCCGGTGAGGCTGGCCGAGGCCACGGTGACCCCGTGGTAGGCCTTCTTGCGCGAGATGATCTTCTTCTTGTCGGGGCGGCCGAGCGCGTTGTTGGTGTACCAGACCAGCTTGACCGCGGAGTCGTTGGCCTCGGAGCCGGAGTTGGCGAAGAACACACGCGCCAGACCCTCGGGCGCCACCGACATGAGCGTCTCGGCGAGCTGGGTCGAGATGGCCGGGACCTTGCCCGAGAACGAATGGTAGAAGGGCAGCTCCAGCATCTGCCGGTAGGCGGCCTCGGCCAGACGCCGTTCCGAGAAGCCCAGCCCGGCGCACCACAGGCCAGCCATGCCCTCGATGTAGCGGCGGCCGCTCTCGTCGTAGACATAGACGCCCTCACCGCGCTGGATCACCAGCGGACCCTCGGTCTGCACCAGCGCGAGATTGCTGGTGGGGTGAAGGTGGTAGGTCATGTCACGCCGGGCGGCGGGACTGAAAGCTGTGGCCGCGGCCGGCGCCACGATGCGGGCGGAGGCGGCAGTCGGAACGGCGCTCATGGTGTGTCTCCGGGGTGTTGTCGTGGGAGGGCTGCGCGCGGCAACCCAACCCCGACTTTAACCCGCCGGCGACATGGCGTGCCGGGCTGATTCAGGCAGCGAGACGCTCGCGCAGGCGGCCCTTGACCCGGGTGAGCGCGGGCGGCAGGCCATTGGCGAGCTGCGTGAAGAGCTCCTCATGCAGCGTGAGCTCACGAACCCAGTCGGCGGGATCGAGGCTGGTGATGCGCTCGAAGGCGGCGCGCGGAAAGGCGGTACCGTCCCAGACGAGGTCCTCGTAGCGCGGCGTGGTGCCGAGGGCATGCTCGGTGCCGCCCGCCCGATCCTCGAGACGCTGCAGCATCCACACCAGCACGCGCATGTTGTCGCCGAAGCCCGGCCAGACGAACTTGCCGTTGTCATCGGTGCGGAACCAGTTCACGCAGAAGATGCGCGGCAGCCGCGCACCGGCAGCCTGGAGACGGTGGCCGATGTCGAGCCAGTGGCCGAAGTACTCGGCCATGTTGTAGCCGCAGAAAGGCAGCATCGCGAAGGGATCGCGGCGCACCACCCCGGTGGCGCCCGCCTGCGCCGCCGTGGTCTCGGAGCCCATGGTGGCCGCCATGTAGACGCCCTCTTCCCAGTTACGGGCCTCGGTGACCAGCGGCACCGTGGTGGAGCGCCGACCGCCGAAGATGAAGGCATCGATCGGCACGCCGGCAGGATCATCCCAGTGAGGATCCATCGAGGGGCACTGGGCGGCCGGCACGGTGAAGCGGGCATTGGGGTGCGCGGCAGGCCGCGGCTTGCCGTTGACCGGGTTGGACCGGGCGATCTCCGGGGTCCAGTCGCGGCCCTGCCAGTCGAGGAGATGCGCGGGGGGCTCCGCGAGGCCCTCCCACCAGACATCGCCATCGTCGGTCAGCGCCACATTCGTGAAGATGGTGTTTTGCGACAGGGCCGCCAGACAGTTGGGGTTGGTGGCCGCACTGGTGCCTGGCGCCACGCCGAAGAACCCGGCCTCGGGGTTGATCGCCCGGAGACTGCCATCGGGCTGCGGCTTGATCCAGGCGATGTCGTCGCCGATGGTGCGCACCGTCCAGCCGTCGAAGCCCCTGGGCGGAATCAGCATCGCGAAGTTGGTCTTGCCGCAGGCCGACGGAAAGGCCGCCGCCACATGCGAGGTCTTGCCCTGGGGCGAGGTGACCGCCAGGATGAGCATGTGCTCGGCCAGCCAGCCGATGCCGCCCGCAAGGGCCTCCTGACGGCCCATGTTGGAGGCGATGCGCAGCGCGAAGCACTTCTTGCCCAGCAGCGCATTGCCGCCATAGCCCGAGCCGTATGACCAGATCTCCCGGCTCTCCGGGAAATGGACGATGTACTTGGTGGGGTTGCAGGGCCAGGCGACATCGGCCTGGCCGGCTGCCAGCGGCATGCCGACGCTGTGCACGCACGGCACGAAGTGCCCGTCTTCGCCGAGCACATCGAAGACCGCACGCCCCATGCGGGTCATGATGCGCATGTTGACCACGACATAGGGGCTGTCGGAGAGCTCGACCCCCACGTGCGCGATCGGACTGCCGAGCGGGCCCATCGAAAAGGGCACCACATACATCGTGCGACCGCGCATGCAGCCTTCGAACAGGCCAGCGAGGGTGGTACGCATCTCGGCGGGCGCGACCCAGTTGTTGGTCGGGCCGGCGTCTTCGGCGCGCTCGCTGCAGATGAAGGTACGGTCTTCGACCCGCGCGACATCGGTGGGATCGGACCACGCCAGGTAGGAGCCGGGCCGCAGCGCCGGGTTGAGCCGACGCATCGTGCCGGCCGCGACCATCGCGTCGCAGAGCTGGTCGTTCTCGGCCTGCGATCCATCGGCCCAGTGGATACGGTCGGGCTGAGCAAGGGCCGCCATGCGCGCGACCCAGGCGATCAGGCCGTCGTGGCGCACATGGTCGGGAGCGCCGGTGAGGGCGCGAGGATCCTGGACGGAGGCAAGCGCCTGGGCGGCACGGGGATGGTTCATCGGAACTCCGGGAGTTGCCGTGGACATCGGCCACCGGAACGACCCGGCAGGCGGAACCCGCAATTTTACACCGCTCCGACACCCGACCACCGCGAGGGGGCTTGCCGGACCGCGCCCATCGATGTTCGCCCATCGAAACGAAACCCGCGCACGGGGCCCTGGAAAAGCGATAATCTGAGCCCATCGAGCTGCAGGGCCTGCTGTCAACCATGCCTGTCAAGATCCACGCGATGCAAGAGGCCGACTGTGCCAACTGCGGGGTGCGTGACCAGTCGCTGTTCGCCAATCTCACCAGTACCGACTTCAAGCTGATCGACCAGCCGATCCACGACCTCGCCCACGAGCCGCATGCCACGCTGTTCGCCGAAGGCGACCGCGGCGAGTATGTGTTCACCGTCCGCAAGGGGCTGGTCAAGCTGGTGCGCTACCAGTCCGATGGCTCGCAGCGCATCGTCCGGCTGCTCGGGCCGGGTGATATCGCCGGCCTCGAGAGCACCGCCGGCGCATCCTACGAATCGACCGCGATCGCGATCACCGACGTGCACAGCTGCCGCATCCCGCTGTCGGTGATCCAGCGGCTGGAGGCCGACTCCCCGCGCCTGCACCAGCAGCTGGTGCGCAAGTGGCACGAGGCCCTGAAAACCGCCGACGACTTCATCGCCGACCTGGCCTCCGGCAATGCCCGCCAGCGCCTCGCCCGGCTGCTGCTGCGCCTGGCGGGCGCGGGCGGCCATGACCAGGTGCTGTTGCCCTCGCGCGAGGATGTCGGGGCGGTCCTCGGCATCACCACCGAGACCGCAAGCCGCGCGGTGGCGGCCTTCCGCCGCGAGGGCCTGATGGAAGATCTCGACCGGCAGGGTCGCTACTTCCGGATCTCGGCCGACGCGCTGAGCACCATCGCCGCCGGCGACGCCTGAACGGCAGTCGGGTCGGCCCGCGCCGTCGCACCGCCACCCCTCGGCCCGCGTCCTCGTGCTCGCGCCTCCCCCGGTCCCGCGCGCCCCGGCGCCCCCGAGTTGATCGACGCCACCAACCCCACCATGACCGCCCCCGACTGGCAGGCCGAGATCGAGGCCGCCGCCCGGCGCATTGCCGGGCGCGTGCGCGTCACGCCCTGCCTCGAGCTCGCCTGGCAGGGTCGCCCGCTGTGCCTGAAGCTGGAATATCTGCAGGTCAGCGGTACCTTCAAGGCGCGTGGCGCCTTCAACCGCCTGCTGGCCGCGCAGGTGCCCGACGCCGGCGTGGCGGCGGCCTCCGGCGGCAACCACGGCATCGCGGTCGCACTGGCCGCGCGCGAGCTCGGCCTGCCGGCGCATGTCTTCGTCCCCGAGCCCACACCGCAAGCCAAGCGCGACCGACTCGCAGCGCTCGGCGCGCAGGTACACCGCGGCGGGCGCGACTACGCGGAGGCGCTCGCGGCCTGCGACGCCTTCCGGGCCGCGACCGGCGCCCTCGAATCCCATGCCTATGACCATGCCGACACGCTCGCCGGCCAGGGTACCGTTGCGCGCGAATGGCAGGCGCAGACTCCGGATCTCGATACCGTGCTGGTCGCGGTCGGCGGCGGCGGCCTCATTGGCGGCATCGCGGCGTGGTACGCCGGCCGGGTCAGGGTCGTGGCCGTCGAGTCGGAAGGCTGCCCCACACTGCAGCGCGCGCTGGACGCCGGCGCACCGGTCGACATCGCCGTAGGCGGGCTGGCCTCCGACTCCCTCGGGGCGCGCCGGGTCGGCTCGCTGATGTTCCCGATCGCGCAGCGCCATGTCGCCGGCTCGGTGCTGGTGAGCGACGAGGCCATCCGGCAGGCCCAGGCCATCCTCTGGTCGCAGGCCCGCATCCCGGCCGAACCGGGCGGCGCCGCCGCCTTCGCGGCCCTGCTCGCCGGGGCCTACCGGCCGCAGCCCGACGAACGGGTGGGTGTGCTGGTGTGCGGTGCCAACCTCGATCCGGCGCTGCTGGCCGGCGGCACGACACCATGACTGCGGCCCCCCGGCTGCTCGCGGTCTGCGCGGGCAAGGCCGCCACGCTGCTCGCGCGCGAGCACGACGGCCGCGTGCAGCGCATCGTGAGCGGCATCGACAAGCAGCCGCTCAGCACGCTCGAGCATCCGGTCGCCGTGCGGATCGCCGAGCTCGGCGTCGACGGCGACGAGATCGTCGATCTCAGCGTGCACGGCGGCCTCGACAAGGCGGTCTATGTCTACCCCGTCGAGCACTACGCCTTCTGGCATACCGTACGCGGGCAGGCCGGCATCCGCGAGGCCGGCGCGCCCGGGCTGCTCGGTGAGAACCTGCTGCTCGAAGGCCTGCTCGAAGGGGACCTGCACATCGGCGACCATCTCGCCATCGGCGAGGTGCTGCTGCGCATCGAGTCGCCACGCTCGCCCTGCCACAAGTTCAACCTGCGCATGGGGTTCAGCTGGGCCTCGAAGATGATGATCCAGAGCGGCTACACCGGCGCCTACTGCTCGGTGGTCCGTGCGGGCCGGCTGGCCGCCGGTCAGCCGGTCGCCCTGCGGCGCGGCGATGGCGGCCTCGGGATCCTGGAAAGCCATCGTCTGCGCCATGGCAAACATCAGCCACCCCTGTTCTGAGGTAGAGTCTTGCCATGTCCGAGCTCAGTCCCGCCCAGCGTACCGCAGGCACCGCGCGCTTCCTGATGGCAGCCGGGGGGCTGGTCGCGCTCGAGGCCCTGTGGCGAGGCTCGGTGGCGCGCACGCTGATGGCGGCCTTGCTCATCGCGTTCGGCGGCGGCCTTCTCTACGTCGCCAAGCGCGCCGACTGATCGCTCGCTGGCGTCGGCAGCCCCGGCCCGTCCGGCGCACCCGCCCCGATGACCGATTTCAGCGCGCTGCGCGCCGACGCCTTTCCGGTCGACGTCGAACTCGTCGATGCCGGCTGCACCGGCCCGGAACTCGCCTATCTGGCGGGTGTCTATCTGCGCAGCCCGCGGGCGCTGGTGTGGCGCAACCCCTCGTCCGACTGGCGGCTCTTCGTGCTGCTGCTGCCGATCGCCTCGCGACTGTCGCTGATGGCGAACCCGATCTTTGGCCAGCTCGCGCGCGCCTGGGGCCTGAACGCGCGCTTCGTCGGCATCGACCGCCAGGGTCTCGTGCACGACTTCCGGTCGCTGCTCAGCGACCGCACGCTGCGCCTGCTCGTCGACGCGCTGCATGCCGACATCGGCGAGGCGCCCGATGGCAATCGTCTGCTCGACACCCTGTTCGCGGCGCTCGCCAGCGAAATGCTGACCGTGCTGGAGCGCCGCCGCGACGACTGGCGCCGGCACCTCGATACCGAGCACCGGCTGGAGCCGCTGGCGCCGGCCTCGCTCTTCGACCGCGAGGCCCGACACCCGGATTTCCTCGCCGCGTTGCGCGCGGCGCTGCGTGACGGCCTGATCGACATCGCCTTCTACGGACGGGCACTGCGCGCCACCGACCTGCGCGAACAGGCGGTGGAGCAGCGCCTAGCCTCCCTGATCGAGTCGGCGCTCGATCCGATCGTGCTCGGGCGGGTCGCGGCCACGTCGGCCGGCCGCCATCTGGGGTGCTACAACTGGCTGATGCTCGACCCGCGCCATGCCGCCGCCCGCGCGCATGTGCTGTCGCGGCTGCCAGGGCTGGCGGCCTTCTTCGCGCAGACGCTGGTGCCGCTCGACGCGCAGCCCTCGCCGGGCGGCCCGCAGGGCTTCGATCTGCGCAGCGTCGCCGTGCGCGCGGCGAGCGCGCACAGCCAGCACTGGGCGGGCGTGCTGCGGCGGGCCATCGACGCCGGCCAGGATCGTGCGGTCATCGAGGCCCTGGCGCAGCGCTTCGCGGTGCCCGAGAACATCCTGCGCCGTCTCTGGCGTGACCTGCCCGGCGGGCTCGGCCAGCCGCCGGGCTGGCAGATCGGCCCGGTGCTGCGCGAGCTGGCACGCGCCGGCGAGCGCGACTGGCCGACCGACGCCGCGGCCTGGCAGAACCTGCTCGCCCGCGCGGTCCCGATCGAGGCGGCGTGAATCGGTCGACACCACCGCCCGGGCGCGGGGTGGCGCCGGCGGCCTGCGCGCCGCAGCCAGCCGACGCCGCGCTGGCCACGGTGCTCGCGCAGAGCTGGGCGCTGCTGGCGCAGGGCTGCGCCGATCCCACGCACGGCTGCCACTGGCCGGTGCTCGCCACCGTCGCGCTCGACGGGTCGGCCGACGCCCGCACCGTGGTGCTGCGCGCGGTCGATGCCGCGACGCGCGTGCTGGCCGTGCACAGCGATGCCCGCGCCGGCAAGCTCGCGCAGCTTCGCGCCAATCCGCAGGCCTGTCTGGTCTTCCACGACGCCGCGGCGCGCACCCAGCTTCGCGTCAGCGGTTGGGTCAGCATCCACGCGGGCGACGAGGCAGCCGCGCAGGCCTGGGCGGCGCTGCGGCCCCAGAGTCAGGCGCTCTACGAGGGCTTTGCGCGCTTCACGCTGCTGAGCCTGCGGGTGCAGGCGCTCGACTGGCTGCTGCTCGACCCGGCGGGTCACCGCCGCGCACGCTTCCGGTGGACAACCGGCAAGGGCGCGTCCGACGAGGATCAGCACGCGGCACCCGACCGGCACCACGACGCGACAGCCGTCGAGGCGGCCTGGATCGAGCCCTGAACAGGCCCTGCCGGCCCGGGCAACTCAACGTGCCGTGAAGCGCAGCGGCAGGCTCGACGGGCCCATCGTGAAGGTGAAGTGCTCCGCGATGGGCACGGCGGGATCGAGGGCGATCCGGAAGTTGCCGATCGCCATCGCCACCACCATCTTGATCTCGACCATCGCCAGGTAGCGGCCGGGGCAATAGCGCGGCCCGCCGCCGAAGGGAAACAGCACCCGGCGGGTGTCGTCGGCGCTCTCGGCATCGTCGCCCAGCCAGCGCTCGGGCCGGAACACCAGCGGATCGGGAAAGCGGGCGGCATCGAGAGCCGAGGGCCGGCTGAGCATGATGAGGATCTGTCCGGCGTCCACCCGCAGGCCGGCGAGGTCGGTGGGCTGCCGCGCGGTGGCGCCATTTTGCGGGGCGATCGGCCGCAGCCGCATCGACTCGATCGCAGCCGCCTCGAGGTAGCCCAACCCGGTGAGATCGGCGAAGGCGCCCACCTGCTCCTCGCCCGCGACCACGGTGTCGACCTCCTCGCGGACCCGTGCCGCGGGGCCGGGCGCGTCGGCCAGCAGCATCAGCAGCCAGGCCATCGCGTTGGCGGTGGTGTCCTCGCCAGCAAAGAGCATCGTGGCCACGTTGCCGCGCACATCGTCGTCGTCGAACTCGGAACCGGGCTCGTCGCGGGCGGCAATCAGCGCCTCGAGGATGTTGCCCGGACGCGCCATGAGCGCGGGGTCGGCCGCCATCCGGGCACGGGCCCGCGCGATCAGGTCGTCGACCGTGGCATTGAGCCGGGCGACCGCCTCGTCGGCGCGGCGATCGGCTGGCAGGCGGATCCATCGCCAGTAGGGGAAGGGCTTCAGAAAGCGCCGCCCCAGGGTCTCGAACAGGAACTCGACGTCGTTCTGCAGCGGGTTGTCATCATGGTTGAGGGTGTCGACATCGACGCCCATCGCCAGCCAGGTGGTGACATCGATCGAGTAGCGCTTGAGGTCGCGGGCGACGTCGACCGCGCGACCACTCGCGGCGGCTTGACGCCAGCGCACGAGAAGCCGACCGGTGACCTCCCGGATGATCGGGAAGAAATGCCTGACCGCTTCCGGCGTGAGCGCGCGCATCACCAGCTTGCGGTGCCGGCGCCAGCGGTCGCCCTCGGCAGTGAACACGCCCGCCAGACCGATCTCGTCGATCGCTGCGGCGAGCCGCGCGCCACGCATGAAGCCGCCCGGCCGGTGACGCAGGATCTCGCCGATCAGCACCGGGTCGCTGAGCACCACGATCGACTGCGACCCGGCACGGAAGCGGTACATCGGACCGTACTCGCGCGACCACTGCTCGAGGCAGGCGTGCACCGCGCCGGCGGGCAGCTGATGCGCATTGCCGAGCAGCGGCACGGCCGGCGGACCCGGCAGCGCATCGACACGGGTGGCGGGCGCGACCACGCCCTCGGAGGCGCGCAGCCGCAGCAGGCCGGCTTCGGTGGTTTCGGCAGCAAGGCTCATGGCGAACTCCCGGGATGGGCGCGGCGCGGCCGGCGATACCGCAGGCGCCGCGCCTGCAGCTTAACCGAGCGGCCAGCCGAAGCGCGTGGCCAGCACACGGTAGAGCAGGCCACCGAAGAGCACCAGCATGATCACCCGCACCAGGTGAAAGAGCGTGACCATCGGCACGCCGAGCTCGAGCACCTTGGCGGTGAGCGCCATCTCGGCGATGCCGCCGGGCGAGGTTGCCAGCGTGAGGGTGGCCCACGGGATGCCGGAGAGCTGCGCCAGCGCCCCGGCGAAGGCTGCCGAGGCGGCGATCGCGAGCAGCGTCGACAGGCCCACCACGGCCAGCGCGCGTGGCGCGCGCTCGAAGAAACCGGGCGCAAAGCGCGTGCCCAGCGCGATGCCGATGAACACCTGGCCGAGGCTGACCACCCAGGCCGGCAGCGCACTGAGCACGATGCCGCTCGCACTCAGGCCGACCGCCACCAGCAGCGGTCCGATCAGCCAGGGCGTGGGCGCGCCGAGGCGTCGCAGCACCAGGCCACCGGCCACCGTGAAGGCGAGCAGCAGCGCCAGCCCGGGCCACCACTGCACCGCGAGCGCGAGCCGCTGCGACGGGTCGCTGCCGCGCACACCCAGCCACTGGAAGGCGAAGGGCGTGACGCTGACCACCAGCATGATGCGAAGGCTGTGGGCCGCCGCGATGATGTCCACGCGCGCGCCGCGCCGCTCACCCTGGATCGCCATCTCGGAGGCCCCGCCGATCGCGCCAGCGAAGAAGGCGGTGGCTCCATCGAGCCGCGCATGGCGCCGCAGCGCCCAGGCCAGCGCCAGACCGATGCCGATCGACCAGATCTGCGCCGCCAGCAGCAATCCTGCGTGGCTCGCCAGCCGCCCGACCACCTCCGGGGTGAAGAACAGGCCGAGCGTGGTGCCGATCACCCAGTGACCGGCGCTGCGCGCGGCCAGCAGACTGCCCACCGGCAGACCGTTGGCCGAGGCGATCGCGCAGGCGAACAGCGGGCCGATCAGCCAGGGCAGCGGGGTGCCCAGCCAGGCGCAGAGCGCGCCCGCGCCAAGACCGAGCAGGAGCGCAAACGCGAAGCGGCGCAGCGCGACAGCGGAAACCGGCGCGGAGCCGGCGGAGGATGCGGGCATCGGGAGGATCGGGACGAGGGCTGTCGGGGCCGCCCCCCCGTGTGGCCTTCGGCCCACGGCGGACGAGCGGCCGTCGCGTCGGCCGTCACGATACGGTAGTCTGCGCCCACCGCCGACAGGGTCTTTCCATTTTGCCCGCGGCCTTCCCGATGACCCTGCAGCGCTTTCTCGCCCGGCTCACCTGGCTCAGCCTCGCCCCGGTGGTACTCGCCGCGGTGCTGCTCGCCGGCCTCGATCTGCTCGGCCATCAGCGCGATGCCGACTTCGTGGCCGAAGGGCGCGCCAAGGCGCTGGCCGCCGCCCTCGACGCCGAACTGCGCGCCCGCATCCAGGGCCTCGGGCTGCTGGCCCAGTCGCCCGCGCTCGACGACCCGAATGATCGCGCCGCGCTGCGCCAGACCCTGCGCACCTGGCGCGAGCTCTACGACAGCCAGGCCATGCTGACCGACGACGCCGGCCAGGTACTCGCCCACGCGGCGCCAGCCCCAGGCGGGTCGGCGCCCGAACTGCCGGAGGTGATCGACGAGTCGCTGCGGCGCGCCGTGATCGAATCCGGCATCCCCGCGCTGAGCGGCGTCTACCGCGAGCGGGTCACCCACGAGGACAAGGTCGCGGTGCTGGTGCCGCTGCTGCGCACCGGCAAGCCGGCGCTGCTGCTGATCGCCACCGTCGACACCCGCACGCTGCGCGAGGCCGTCCCGGCCGCGAGCCTGCCGCAAGGCTGGTCAGCGAGACTGCTCGATCGCGACGGCCGCGCGGTGGGCACCGTGGGCGCCGCCGGCGCGCCGGCAGGCACCACGCCCAGGGCCTGGGCTCCGCTGCCCGCCGCGGGCTGGCGGCTGGAGCTGTGGGCGCCCGCGGTGGCTGCCAAGCCGGTGGTGGCGCGCGAGGCCGGCATCTTCGCGCTCGGGCTGGTGCTCGCGCTGCTGGTGGCCTGGTGGGTCGCGCGCCGAGCCAGCCAGCGGCTGCTTCGACAGCTTGCCGGCCTGCTGCAGACCGGACCCGCCGCCGATCATCCGCCCGACCCGGCGCCGATCGCCGAGATCCTGGCCCTGCGCCGCCAGCTCGACGAGGCCGCGCAGACACGCGAGAGCGCCCAGGCGGGTCGCCGCACGACCGAGCAGAACTACCGCGCAAGCCTCGAGTCGGCCAACCGGGCGCTGCGGCTGAGCGAAGGCCGTCTGAAGGCGATCGTCGAATCCGCCGGCGACGCCATCCTGATTCTCGATGCCACCGGCACCGTGGTGATCGCCAACCCGGCGGCCGCGCGGCTGCACGGCTGCGAGGTCACGCAACTGGTCGGCTCGCCGATGACCCGCTGGCTCCCGCAGCGGCTGCAGGATGTCTTCACACAGGCGCTCGCTTCGCTCGACGGCCAGACCTTCGACGTGCGCCGCAGCCAGCCGGGCGACAGGCTCGCGGTGCTGCAGGCCGGCGGCGGCGAGGTGCCGGTGGTGGCCACCCTGTCGGTGGTACAGGTCGACGGTGAAGCGCTGCACTCGCTGATCCTGCGCGACATCCGGGAGGAGCGCCGCGCGCAACGCGCCGCCGACGCAAGCCTCGCGCGCCTCGAAGCGGTGGTCGTCGGGCTCGACGACGCGGTGCGCATCGTCGATGCCGAGGGCCGCATCGTCGATCTGAACGACACCTTTGCACGCGAGCACGGTTTTGCCTCGCGCGCCGCCTGCCGCGACGCGCTGGCCGAGCATCCCGACATCCTCGCCTTCGCCGGCGCCGATGGTCAGCGCCTTCACGACGACGACACCCCGCTTGCCCGTGGCCTGCGCGGCGAGCCTACCGACGAGCTCGTGCTCACGGTGAGCCGCCGCGACACAGGCGCCAGCCGATCGATGCGCCTGCGGGTGTTTCCACTGCACGACCGCAGCGGCCGACCGCTCGGGGCGGTCGAGATCGGTCGGCGACTGCTCAGTCCAGCCTGATCGCCAGCCCGGTGGTCAGCAGCGTGTCGGTGGTCTTGCGACCCAGCCCGGGTTCGCTGTTGTAGGCATACGAGAGGCCGACATTCAGGCTGAGCGAGCGGTTCATCGCGACGGCGAGCCCGGCGTCCCAGTTTGCGCGGAACTCGCCACCCTCGCGCAGGTTCGGGACCACGGTCAGACGTTGACGCAGCAACGTCGAGTTGCTGAGCCGGTGCGCCGATTCCTCGCCAAGCAGCAGACCGACGTAAGCCCAGCGCTCCCGCAGCGCACCGCCGATCACCATCGGATCCCGGAAGCGCTCGTCGGTGTAGGCCAGCCCGCCGAACACATCCCAGCTCGTGGTCGTGGTGCGCAGCAGATGGCGCCCGAGACCCGCGGCGAGCTGGCTGCGCAGCGAGAGATTGACGAAGCGGTTGCGCTCGAGATCGAGCGAGCCGAAGCCGAAGAGCTCCCGGCCGAGCTCGCGATCCTGCCGCGCGCCGAACCGGATGCGGTCGGCGGTCGTCGTGCCGTCGTTGTGCGCGTACTGCGCGGTGGCGGCGAGCGTGGTGCGATCGAGCGTGGTGGCGCGTACCGCATCGGCCGACAGCGCAAGATGCCGCGACCGGGTGTTGCCGTCAGCGAGGCTCGCGCCGAGACCCAGCGTGGCGCGGAACACGCCGTCGCGCGGCGCGGCGAGCTGCGCGCGCGCGGTGGTTGCGCATGCAAGCATCACGGACGCGAGCACCGCGACGACGGGTGCGCGAACGATCGGGGCGAGAGCGGGGCCCATCGGCAAAGCTCCGGACAAGAGGGCAGGAACGCGAATCGTCGCCCGGCGCCGCCGCAGGCGCGCTGAGCGGGCTCAGCGGGCGGCCTGGTAGCGCAGGGACGGGTCGACATAGCGCACGCTCTCGCGCTCGCGCCGCTGGGCCGAGGCCTCGTCGTAGAGAAAGGGCAGGAAGGCGAAGCGGGTGCCGCGGGTCACCGGCGTGGCCTCGTGCAGCAGCGCGCACGAAAACACGCAGGCGCCGCCGGTGGGCGCGCGGTAGGTCTGGAGGCCGAACTCCGGGAAGCGCAGATCGCCCCCGTCGTAGTCGTCGGCGTTGAGGTTGATCGTGACCGCGAACTGCCGGTGGCCGGTGCCGTCGTTGTCGCGATGCGGCCGGAAGAAGCCACCACGGCCGGCGTCGTAGCAGGCCACGAGGTAGCGCTCGATCCGCGTGACCTCGAAGCGGAAGGCCTTGTGGATCTCGGGCAGCAGCCGCGTGGTGAGGCGCTCGCGCAGCGCCCGGCGCAGCGCGCCGTCGCTCACCACGCAGTCGTCGCGGCGCTTGAAGGCGTGGTCGATCACCCCGTGGATCGAGCCGTCGAGCGCGGTGCGCATGAAGCCCGAGTCCTCGCCGCCAAGGCGCTGGTAGTAGGCGATCAACCCGCGGCAGAACTCGGGCTCGAACACACGGGGCAGCACGAGCACCGGTGCCTGCATCGCGGCGGGCCCCTGCGGCGGCAGCGGCAGACCGGCGAGCAGCGCGCACACCGCGGCCGCGTCGATCATGCCGTCGGGGCCGGGCGTGAACCAGCGCAGGCCGCGCAGATTGGCGTCGAGCACCAGCAGCGCGGGCGTCCGGTCCACGCCGAAACGCGCACCGATCGCCGCGTCGAAATCCCAGAACAGCCGGATGCCCGGCAGGCTGGTGTGCAGGCGCGGCGCGCGCTCGTCCTCGGGGTCGGTGCTCACCAGGAACAGGCTTGCTCGGCGGTCGTCGAAGAGCGCTCGCCCGGCACCCAGCCCCTCGAGCAGCGCCCGCGCCGCGGGATCGGCCGCACTGCCCAGAAAAGCCAGCGCGATCGGCCGGCCGGCGACCGATGCGAAGTGGAAGTCGGGCCGCCTCGGCGTGCGGGCGACGAACAGGGGCGCAGGTTCGCCCGGTGCGGGGCGCAGCGGCATCGGCGGTCCTCGGCAGCATGGGTGAAGGCTACCGAGTCTGCCGCGGCGTCACGCCACGCGCCCCGACCTCGCTCAACGATCGGCGACGACAAGGCCAGCGCCGGCCTTACCCCAAGATACCCCGCGATACCCGGCGTGGCCGCGTCCGCCGCGGGGCGCGGACGGCACAATGTCGACCCCGGACGCCACCGCACCCACCCCCGAAGCCATCATGAGCGCCTCCGCCTCCGCCTGCCTGCACGACGCCGTGCGCCATCCGCGCCGCGTCGAGCGTCTGATCGCCGGTCAGCCGACCTCCGACGGCGCCGGCGTGAAGCTCGTGCGCGTCCTCACCCAGCCGCTGCAGCGCCGGCTCGACCCCTTCCTGATGCTCGACGCCTTCGGCAGCGACGACCCCGACGACTACATCGCCGGCTTTCCCGACCATCCGCATCGCGGCTTCGAGACCGTCACCTACATGATCGCCGGGCGCATGCTGCACCGGGACAGCGCCGGCCACGAGGGGCTGCTCGAGCCCGGCGGTGTGCAGTGGATGACCGCCGGGCGCGGCGTCATCCACTCGGAGATTCCGCAGCAGCAGGCCGGCCGCATGGAGGGCTTCCAGCTCTGGCTGAACCTGCCGGCACGCGACAAGCTGTGCGAGCCCTGGTATCGCGACTTCGCCGCCGGCGAACTGCCGCGCGTGCGCACGACCGGCGGCGTGACGGTCGTCGTGATCGCCGGCGAGAGCCATGGCGTGGCCGGGGCGGTGCGGCGCGAGCCCGCCGCGCCGCTCTACCTCGATCTGCACCTGCCGGCGGGCGCGCGCTTCGGGCAACCGCTGCCCGCCGATCGCAACGCCTTCGTCTACGTGTACCGCGGCGAGCTGGTCATCGGCAGCCAGACCGTGCCCGCCGGCCGCATGGCGCTGCTTGCCAACGATGCGCAGGCCGACGGCATCGCGCTGCAGGCCGTGGGCGAGGCGCGCGCGCTGCTGATCGCCGGCAGGCCGCTGAACGAGCCGATCGCGCAGTACGGGCCCTTCGTGATGAACAGCGCCGCCGAGATCCACCAGGCGCTGGCCGACTACCGCGACGGGCGGCTGGCCTGAGGACGGCCGCGGGCGGACCCGGGCGGGTCACGGCCGCGGCCCCAGCGGCCAGGCATGGCCGCCGACCCTGCCGATTCAGCCCGCCAGCCCCAGTTCGCGGGCCTGCAACTGCAGCGCCAGCACCTTCGAGTAGATGCGGCACTGCGCGAGGCTGCCGGCGGTGAACCACAGGCCCGGCTGCGGCGTGGGCATCCAGAGGTTGGCGAGCTCCTGCGAGCGCGCATCGACGCCCCAGACCGGCCCCACGCGCCGGGCGAACTCCTCGCCGAGCAGACGTGCCGCCACCGCCGACGGACCCAGGTAGCCCTTCGCGGTGACGATGAGATCGGCCTCGTGCAGGCGACCGTCGGTCAGGCGCAGGCCGCGCGCCTCGAAGCCCGCCACCTTGGCCAGCGGCAGGATGCCGATGCGCCCGGCAATGATGAGCTCCGAGCAGCCGACGTTGAAGTAGTAGCCGCCGCCGCGCGTGAGGTAGCGCATCTGCCAGTTGGTGCCGTCTTCGCCCATGTCGAGGCGAAAGCCCGCGGCCGCCAGCCCCTCGTGCAGCGCGCGATCGAGCTCGGCGGCCACCCGCAGGTTGATGCGGTTGGAGGCCTCGTAGAGTGCCATCGGCGTGCCCATGGTGATCAGGTCGCAGTCGGCGAGCGACCGGCCGCTGCCGTAGAGCGCGTAGGGCAGCTGCGCGGTGGGCTCGACGTTCTGGACCATGGTCGGGCTGCGCTGCACCATCGTCACGTGGGCACCGTGCTCGCAGAGATCCTGCGCCACGTCATGGCCGCTGGTGCCCATGCCGATCACGATCACCCGCCGGCCGGCCCAGCCCTCGGGGCCCCGGTAGTCGGCCGAGTGCATCACGGTGCCCCCGAAGGCCTCCAGACCGGCGATCGGGCTGCGATCGGGAATCGCGCTCACGCCGGTGGCCAGCACCAGATGACGCGGGCGCACCACGCGCTCGCCGTGCTCGCCGCGCAGCCTCGCCTCCCAGCGGCCGGCGGCCTCGTCCCAGCGCGCGCCCTCGAGTTCGGTGGCGCACCACAGGTTGATCTCCATCGCCTGCACGTAATGCTCGAACCAGGCGGCCAGCATGTCCTTGGGGATGTAGGTCGGCCAGGTCTCGGGAAAGGGCAGGTAGGGCAGGTGATTGACCTGGCGCTGGTTGTGCAGCACCAGCGCGCTGTAGCGCTGGCGCCAGTTGTCGCCGGCACGGGCCTGGCGATCGACCAGCAGGGTGTCGACGTCGAGCTGGCGCAGGCGCGCGGCCAGCGACAGCCCCGCCTGGCCGGCACCCACGATCAGCACGGCCGGCTCGCGGTCGTCGTAGCGGGCGTCGCGCTCGCGACGCGCCAGCCAGTTCGGCCCGAGGAAGCTGCGCGACGACGCCGTTTCCGGGGCGGCGGCGCGCCGGAAACGCTCCTCGTGGCCGCGGATCTCGACCAGCGCGGTGAGCAGGGTCCAGGCCTTGAGCATGCCGTCGGCCGGGTCGGAGCGCAGGCGCAGCACGCCCTCGCCCGGGCCCACGCCCGTCTCGAAAGCGATCAGCGCCTCGATCGTGCGCTCGCCCACGCGCTCGACCCACTGGGCAGCCACCCGCCCCTGCGCGCACGCGAATGACCGCGGCCGACGCGCGAGGGGCACCTGCGCGAGCGCGCCGGCGAGTGCGGATGCGCCGCTGACGGTGTTCAGCGTCCAGTCGGTGCCCAGCACGTCGCGCCAGTGCGCCTCGGGCAGGAAGAGCGCGGCGATGGCGCCGGCCTCGCCGCCCGCCAGGGCCTGCTCGAAGCGGCGCAGCCAGTCGGCGGTGGCGGCGTGAGGATCGGTCGGCACGTCTGGCGGGGCCTCGGCCGACGGGCTGAGGTCGGGGGTGCGGCCAGGAGCGTTCATCGCAGGGGACTCCGCAGCGGGGAAGGGCGCCACGCCCGCGGCGCCCCGGATGATGCGATGGTAGCCCGCGCGGCGCGCGCGGACGCCGCATCGCCCGCCCGCCGGCGTCAATCGCGCAGCTGCTCCTCGACGAAGGTTCGGAAGATCCGCATCACCGGCGCCTCGGTGCGTCCGCCCAGCGTGACGTAGGCAAAGCGCGCGGTCACGGCGACCGCAGGTTGCAGCGGCAGCTCGACGAGACGGCCGGCGGCGATCGCCTCGCGGGCCGCGGCGACGATACCGAGGAACACCGCGCGGGTGTTCGACACCGCATCGATCAGGCTGCCGATGTCCTCGCAGCGCAGCGTGGCCATCGCGGCCGGGTCGGCGCGCGGCCCGTACTGCTCGACCAGCAGGCGCGCCACCTCGTCGGAGAGCGGCGTGGTCGCGATCGGCCACTCGAGCACATGGGTGATCGCCAGCGACTTGCGGCGCCGCGCGAGCGGATGATCGGCGCGGCACACGAAACCGGTGCGCATCTCGCCCAGCGGCTCGATGCGCAGATCGGGTGCCGGCGCGATGCGCCGGGCATCGACCACCAGTGCCTCGAGTTCGCGCGAGCGCAGCTGCGTGAGCTGCAGCTCGGTGGAGCCGCGGGCAATCGCCACGCGCACACCGGGGTGCCGGGTGGCCACATGCACCAGCAGCGGTGTCATCAGCATGGCGCCGGGGCCCGAGCCCAGGCCCACGCGGATGGCGCCGCCATCGCCCCCGGAAAAACGCGCCGCGCTGCGCGCGAGCTCCTCGGCGCCGAGCACGATCGCGCGCGCCCGCACGACCACGTCGTGGCCGAGCGCGGTGAGCTCGTTGCGCTTGCCGATGCGATCGAGCAGCGGGCCGCCGAGCTCCTCCTCGAGCGCCCGGATGCTGCGGCTCAGCGCCGACTGGGTGATGAAGGCGCGCTCGGCAGCCCGGCTGAAGGAGCCGGTCTCGGCGATCGCGAGCAGGTGCCGCAGGTGGCGGATGTTCATCGCTCATCCAGTCGAAACATGACTGCGATCAAGAAGAATAATGCATTGGACACATGAATGGTGCGGCCGCACGATGGCAGCACATCACCCCCCGACGCGCCCGCGCGGCGCACCTGACCAGCCGAGGCCTGCCATGAACCCGTCCAAGCGTTCCACCCTGCTGGGGCTGTCCGCCCTGGGTGCCGGAGTCGTCCTGCCCGCCCACGCCAGCGTGCCCGCCTACCCGAGCCGTCCGGTCTCGATCGTGGTGCCCTACCCGGCAGGCGGCCTGTCGGACATCATCGCGCGCAATGTGAACGCCGCGCTCGGCAGGCAGCTCGGCCAGCCGGTGGTGGTGGAGAACGTGGCCGGCGGCAGCGGCTCGATCGGCGCCACCAGGGTGCTGACCGCCGCCGCCGATGGCCATCAGGTCTTCCAGGGCTCGCCCAACGAGCTGATCCTCGCGCCGCTGGCGATCTCGGCGATCCGCTTCCGCAGCGAGGACTTCCGCCTGGTGCAGATGATCGCCACCGCGCAGATCGCCTTCCTCACCCGCAAGGACATCCCGGCGAACAGCGTCGACGAGTTCCTCGACCACGCCCGCAAGGCGGCCGCCGCCGGCAAACCGGTCACCTACGCGAGCGTGGGCATCGGCTCCTTCTACCACCTGCTCGGCGAGCACCTGTCGAAGAGCACCGGCATTCCGATGGTGCACGTGCCCTACCGGGGCGGCCAGCCGGCCGAACAGGATCTGCTCGCGGGCGAGGTCGACATCTTCCTCGCACCCTACGGCAAGCGCTACGACGACTACGCGAAGCAGGGCCGCCTGAAGCTGCTGGCGATGCTCAACCGCACCCGCCTCGAGAGCGTGAAGTCCCACGCCGCCATCGGCGAGTCGAAGCAGCTGCGCGACTTCGCCTTCAACATCTGGACCGGCTACTTCGTGAAGAAGGACACCCCGGAGGCGGTGGTGCAGCGCCTGCACAAGGCGGTGACCGACACGCTGAACGACTCGGCGGTGCGCGCCGGACTCGACGCCCACAGCCTGCTGCTGGCCGAGCCGCTGCCGCTCGATGCCGTGGGCAAGGCCTATGCCGAGGGCACCGCGCAGTTCCGCGCGATCGCCCGCGCGATCAACCTGCAGCCGCAGTAAGACCAACCGCCATCCGCCCGGGCCGCACGCCCGGGCACACCGATCGGGAGCTCCCCATGAAAGTCGTCGTCCTCGGTGCCGGCCTGCTCGGCGTGACTTCCGCCTACTTCCTGCGCCAGCTCGGCCATGAGGTCGTGGTGATCGACCGCCAGGCGAGCGCCGCGGCCGAAACCAGCTTCGCCAACGGCGGCCAGATCTCGGTGAGCCATGCCGAGCCCTGGGCCAACCCGAGCGCGCCGATCAAGGTGCTCAAGTGGCTGGGCAAGGAAGACGCGCCGCTGCTGTTCCGGCTGCGCGCCGACATGCGCCAGTGGCTGTGGGGGCTGCAGTTCATGCGCGAGTGCACGCCGGCGCGCACCCGCCACAACATCGGGCAGATCGTTCGCCTGGGCACCTACAGCCGCGACACGCTGCAGCAGCTGCGCCGCGACACCGGGCTGCAGTACGACCAGCGCACGCAGGGCATCCTGCACTTCTACACCAGCCAGCGCGAGTTCGAGGCCGCCGAGGCGCCGGCCGCGCAGATGCGCGAGCTCGGCTGCGACCGCCGCGTGATCTCGGCCGACGAGGCGGTGCGCATCGAGCCGGCGCTTGCCCACATGCGGGCCCGGCTCGCCGGCGCCACCTACACCGCCGAGGACGAATCCGGCGACGCCAACCGCTTCGCCCGCGAGCTGGTGGCGCTGTGCGAGCGCGACGGCGTGGTCTT
>Ga0315902_10000884_pt1 | contig 49599 bp, 45 predicted proteins | sample LakEriMetagenome_9_FD_203523 | JGI IMG/M metagenome (GOLD analysis project Ga0315902, IMG submission 203523) | Freshwater fungal communities from buoy surface, Lake Erie, Ohio, United States - Buoy 12 MA117 | ecosystem: Environmental > Aquatic > Freshwater > Lake > Lake biofilm | place: USA... | reverse complement strand
CGTCCGTTTCCGGCACGCCCTTTTCTTTCACCGGCTCGGCCTGCGGGGTTGGCACGGGTGCCGGGGCGGGAATATCGATGTTCTCCGGCAGAAGATCCGGCAGAGGCTCGAGCGGAACATCATCGGGCATCAGGCCCAAATTCGGGTCGGGAATGGGGATGTTTTCCTCGTAATCCTCGTAGGCCTGCGAGGAACCGCGGCCGGATTTTTTCTTTTTGGAAAGCCGTTTGCGCTCTTGGTCGGGCGGCGGCTCCGGTGCGGGCTGGATATCCTCGTTGGCCATGTAGCCGACGAGTCCATTTTCCAATTGCACGCGGCTGTAGCCGAATTCCTTGCGCAGGAGCATGACCGATTCATTGGTCCGCAAACTCAAATCCGCGCCTCCGGCTTGCTGCGGACCGAGACGGAAAAAGAGGGCGTAGTCCGCGCTCACCACCATGTCGGGGACAAAATCGGGCGCCGGACCCTCCGGGACCGTTTGGCAAGCGACGAGAAAAAAGGTCGCGGCAAAGCAGAAGCCTCGAATGGATTTCAGCATCGGTAGCCCTAAAGCCATATCACACCTCCCCGTCCCCTGCGAACGGCTTTTGGCCCGTCTTGGTTTTCCGGTGCCGTGAAGGTAAGGTGCCGTTCGTGGCGCGGTCGGCCCTCATACCCCTTTTGGTTCTCCTGACAGCGTCACTCGCCCCGGCGCAAAGCCTCCACGAGTTGGCCTACTATCTGAAATCTTTGGGGCTGCCCTACAACGCCAGCGCGCAGCTGCCGGGTGATGGTGGCCCCCGCACCATGGATTGCTCCAACACCGCCAAATTTCTCGTCGAAAAAACCACAGGCGTCGCCTTGCCGCGCACCGCTTCGGACCAATACCTGTATGTACGCCGGCACGGACGCCTCAAACGAGCCGAAGGTTTGTTTGGCGGGACGCCCGACACCGCGTGGTGGACCAAACGCCTGAAACCCGGAGATCTGCTTTTCTGGGAACATACCTACAAGCCGAAGCGCAAACCGCCGGTTACGCATGTCATGGTTTATCTCGGACGCGACGAAAGCGGCACGCCGCTCATGGCCGGCGCGCAAAATTCGCGCGGTGTGAACATCTACAAATTTCAGCCCCGCACACCCTACGGCGGTCACGGCGGATTCCTCGGACTCTTCAAAAAGAAAGGCAAACTCGTCGCTTACGGACGATTGCGGTAGTGGGTCTTTGCCTCAGGTTTAGCCTTATATCAGGGGGCACGGCCGTCTCGGCCGTGGTGTATGGGTCGTGACGGGCGAGACGCCCGTGCCCCTGGGGGGAGGACGATCGGGCCGCCCGTCCCTACCGCTCAGAACGTGTGAATGAACAAACCGGAGCGCAGCTTCGGTTCGAACCAGGTGCTTTTCGGCGGCATGATTTGTCCTGCGTCGGCGATGTCCATGAGTTGACGCATGGTCACCGGGTGCATGGAGAAAGCGACAGATGTGCGTTTCGCGTCGACTTCCGCGCGCAGGAAATCCGTGCCGCGGATTCCGCCGACGAAATCGATGCGCTTGCTCGTGCGCGGATCCTCGATACCCAAGATCGGTGCGAGGATTTTGTCCTGAAGCAAACTCACATCGAGACGCGACACCGGGTCGGCTCCCGCGGGAACTTCGAAATTCAATCCCAGCCAATGCCCGCCGAGATACATCGAGACTTGTCCGGGCTTGGCCGGTGAGGGCGGGGCGGATGGCGAGAGGGTGCAGGCATGACTGACCCGCACGAGAAACTCCTCGGGATGTAGTCCGTTCAGATCGGCAACGAGCCGGTTGTAGGGAAGAATTTTCAGTTGGTCCTGCGGGAATATCACCGCGGGGAACCAGTTGTAATCCTCCTCGCCGGTGTGTTTCGGATTGGCTTCGCGCTTGGCCAATCCGACACGCGCCGCGCCGGCCGAGCGGTGATGTCCGTCGGCGATGTAGCTGTGCGGGATCGCGGCAAACGCTTTCACCACCGCATCCGTGTCAGGCATGCGCCAGAGCGTGTGCCGGATTCCGTCCGGTGCGGTGAAATCTAAGAAAGGATCCGTCTTGGCCGTATGCTCCATCAGTTTTTCGATCTCCGCATTCGATTCGAAGGCGAGAAAAACCGGTTCGATGTGCGCGGAAAGAGCCGTGTTGAGTCGCACGCGATCGTCTTCCTTGTCCGGCCGGGTCTTCTCGTGTTTTTTGATCAGGCCCGCCGCGTAGTCGTCGGCATGGCAAACCGCGGTGATTCCGGTTTGCGCGTGATCGCCCATGACCTGCCGGTAGAGATAGATTTGCGGTGAATTTTCGCGGACGAGTTCGCCCTCTTCCTGCATGCGGACGAAATTCTTCCGTGCCTGCTCGTAGACTTCGGGCGAATACGGATCGACTCCTTCCTGCAAAGTGGCCTCCGACCGCACGACGCGCAGAAAACTCTTCGGCTGCTTGGCGATGATCTCCCGCGCCTCGGCGGTGTTGAGGACATCGTAGGGTGGCGAGGCAAAATCCGCGGCCAGACCGGCCGGCGGAACGAGGGCTTGAAAGGATCGGATGCGCATGGAGCGCGCAAGGGCACCAAATAGCTCGCGGTGTGGCAACGGCTTTCTTCGCCGGAACGGAATTTTGGCACCGCTATCGGCAGGATTGTTTGCTAGGAAAACAGGATGTCGAATCCGGTAGCGTCCGCCGCGGGCTTGGAAACTCTCTTCCTCCGTCCTCTTCGCGGATGGCGCGCATGGACTTTCTATCTGGCTGCGGTTTCCCTTTTTGTGCCGGCCTACTTTTATCTCGGTAACGAACTTGTCAGGCAAACCAACCTCGACATGATGGCCAGCGACCAGGCGGCCAACATCTGGCTGGCCCGCGAGTCGACGAGCGATTTTTTTCCGCTGCGCAGCAGCTACATCCAGCCGCTCTGGCCGTGGGTCAGCACGTTTGTCATGGATGCCGACGACCAGACTTATTTCGTCCGCGGGAAATGGCTGAATCTCGCCCTCGGGTGCTCGGTGTCCGTCTTGATTTTTATCCTCGGTGCGGCGTGCGTCGCGCCGGTGCCCGGATACATGATGGGTTGGGTCGCGGGGTTTGCCGTCTTTTTGCAACGCGGCCACTTCTTCCATCCCGAACCGCTCCTCTACGCTTTCTACGCCGGCGCGGTCGCGCTCATGGTGCTTTCGCTGCGGGCCAACCGCTGGTGGTATTACCTCGGTTGGGGCGCTTGCCTTGGTGTTGCCTGCTTGGCGAAGGCCTCGGTCACGCCTTTGCTGGCCGTTTACGCGGGGGCCACTCTCGTTTTGCTTCTCGCGCGCCGGGGATGGCTTCCCGCGTGGCTGGTTGGCGGGGAGGCGCACGGGAAACAGTGGACTTTGGGGCGCCATATCGTCCGGTCGCTTGCCGGCGTTGCGGTTTTCGCCGCAGTCATTGCGCCCAACGCCGCATTCAAATTGCGCGTGCACGATGATGCATTTTTCAGTCCGACCAAATATTGGATGTGGTGCGACGATTGGGATACCGAGGCGTATCCACTCCACCAGCGCATCTGGACGGCACAAGCCCGCGCCGAATTCCCGCCCGGGGAACTTCCCACCATGGGCAACTACCTGCGCAAACGCGGCTGGGGTCATGCCGCGGCGAGGTTGGCCGACGGCACACGGCTGACGATCGAGAGTTTCCTTCTCCCGGGACGGAGCTTGGTTCCGGCCGCTTTTGTTTTCAGCCAGAAAGGCAATACCGACCGCGGTGAACCGGGGCGCGTCTGGCGGTTTGTCATGCCCGCGCGGGGTCTCTACATCGCGATGCTCGCCCTTGTTGCCGGGTTAATCTTCATCGGCAGATGCCGCCGGGACGGTCTGCCGCTTTACCGCACGCCCTGCGGTCTCGCGTCGTGCGCCTACGTCGTCGCGATGGCGTTGCTCTTCACCCTGGCTTTCGGCTGGTATGCGGTGATCGGCCGGGGCGAGAGATTCGGTCTCATGCTTTACATCCCGCTCCTTGTCGCCGCGACTTCCGCGGGCTGGCTCATGGCACGTGCATCCTCGCGTCGGTTGCCTCGCATCGTGTTCGCCGCCGGTATTTGCATTGTGCTCGCCCACGCCATCATCCAAATTTTCCGTCTGCTTCTGCTGCCGCAGTTCAGCAGGAATTTCTGGTGATTCCATGACCCAACCGCCCAAAGGCACCATCCGCGATTATCTGAGCGTGATGCGCCCCGACCACTGGCTGAAGAATCTCTTCATTTTCTTCGGCAGCGGCGTGGCGTGGGTTCTGCTCGGCCTGCCGCTCGACGCCAAAAACATCCTTCTCACTCTCTACTGTCTGGTTCCGGCCTGCCTCGTCGCTTCGGCCAACTACATCCTCAACGAAATCCTCGACGCACCCTTCGACCGGTTGCATCCGACCAAGCACGCGCGGTCGGTCGCGGCGGGCACCGTGAAAGAAAGCGCTCTCTGGATCCTCATGATCGCGCTTCTCGTTCTGGCCTTCGCCATTTCCTGGCCGGTTTTCAACATCTCGTATCTTGTCTCGCTGTTTCTCCTCTTCCTCAGCGGGCTGGTCTACAATGTTCCTCCGTTGCGCCTGAAGGACCGCGCGTTCCTCGATGTCATCGCCGAGTCGTTCAACAACCCGATCCGTCTCTGGCTCGGCTGGTATGCCATCGCCCCGGCCGCTTCTTTCCCTCCGCTGTCGATCGTCCTCGCTTGGTGGATGTTCGGCGCGTTGCTCATGACGGGCAAGCGCTACGCCGAATACAAATTCATCGACGATCCCGAGCGCAGCGGTTCCTACCGCAAGTCATTCAAAACCTACACCGAGAAATCGCTGCTCATTGCCATGGTGACCTACGCGAATCTCTTTTGCTTCTGCGCCGGCACGGCCGTGGCGGTGTATCGTCCGAATCTTGTCTTCGCTTTTCCCCTCGTGGTTGCCGCGGTCATCGCCTACTTCAACACAGCCATCTCGGTGCAGGGCGCCAAGCTCGAGCCGGAGGAACTGCTCAAAAATCCCGTCATGATCGTCTGCACCGTGCTGGCCTTGGGCTTCACCCTCTTCCTCCTGCTCACCCCGCTCGATCTTCCCTCGTATGTCGGATTCTTCCACCTCATCCGCGGGCAATGACCGCATCGCCGCGCGTTTGCGGCTGATGGCGCCCGGCGGGCGCTGGAGAATTTTCGGAGATCGGGCAGGGGAGGTCGATGCTGTCGATGCGTTCTGCGTGACGTCGTCGGGCTCCGCGGAAGAGATCCGCGGTTTTGTGCTGCGCATGGACAAAGCCCATCGCGTTCCCGAGAAACTCGGCGATGTTGTGGAAAAACTTTTGCACCAACGCGGACTGCCTGCGTGGTTCGGTGCGTTATGCCGTCCGGACAGCATGGTCGGCTCACGCATTTGCCACGCCTCCGTGCCCGAGTTGCGCGATCGATTCTACCAGCGTGAAGGGTTGGTTTGCCAAAAGGCGCCGGCTGGCGACAAGTTGCGCGATCTTTTGTGCAGCGTGGCCGGCCTCGGCCATCTACCGCTGGTCGGTGCGACGGGCGCATCCTTCGTCACTTGTCTTCTTGCTCTTGCCCTGATGCCTTTGCTCCCTCCCGACGCGTGGAAGTTTCTCATGCTCGCGATGGCCGTCGCCGCCTCCGTGATTTGCGCGCTGCTCGAGAAATGGTCGCATCGGCACTACTTGGCCGAAGATCCGCGCGAAGTCGTCCTTGATGAAGTTGCCGGTATGGCGCTCGCTCTGGCCATCGCTGGCCCCGGGTTCTGGACTGTCGCCGCCGCGTTTTTCGCGTTCCGCTTTTTCGACATCTTCAAACCGGGTATCCATTGGATCGAGGAGCGGGGTTGGGCTGGAACGATTGTCTGGGACGACTTGTTGGCGGGGCTTTATGCGGGTGGGGCGGTGGTCTTGGGGGTCCGTATCATTTCCTTCATTTTTTCTTGAAATAGCTGAAAAAGGGCATAAAACGTGCCAATTATGCCCGCCCAAGCAGCCGTCGAGCCGCCGAGGGAACGCCTTACCGAGCTCGAGGTGGAGGCCATCGAGATGTTTATCAACTTCTTGAGGCTCATAGGTTTGCCTAAATCAGTCGGCGAGATCTACGGCCTCCTCTTCGTGGCGCCCCGGCCCATGGCCATGGACGAAGTCATGGATCGATTGGGTATCAGTTTGGGTGCCGCCAGCCAGGGGTTGAAACTGCTCCGCTCTTTCGGGGCCGTCCGTGTCGTTTACGAGCGTGGGGAGCGCCGCGACCACTATGTAGCGGACTTGGAACTCAGCCGTTTCGCCACCACCTTCATCAAGGACGAGTTGCAGCCGCGCATCGACATGGCGGCCGAGCGCATCCGCCGGATGGAAGAGTCGTTGGGCGATCTGCCTGCGAAAGAGCGGCGCGCCACGCGGGAACGCATCGACCGCCTCAAGCACTGGCTCGATAAAGGACGCAAAATTCTCCCTTGGCTCATCCGCTTCATGAAGCTGTGAGCTGAAAACCTTCCGCATCTGTTCCGACCGGACGCGGAAAGAGGAAATGTCGGAACAACATCCAGAGATTGGCACCGGTCCCGCGGAAACTCCCGCGGCTGACCAAGGGCGGCAGCTTGCCCATGTTTGCGCAGCGGAGAAGTTCCAGGAGGATTTGATCCGCCGCATGACACCGGGGCGGCGTCTGCAAATCGCGCAGGAACTTTACGATACCGCCTGGCAAATAAAGGAAGCCGGTTTGCGCCGGCAATATCCGGACTGGTCAGATGACGCCATCCGCGCGAAGTGCCGCCGGATTTTTTTGACGGGTTATGCCGGGGCCTGAGGAAATCACCCGCCGGTTGGAGGAAGCCGGCATCGACTACTGCATTGTCGGAGGGTTGGCCGCCATTGCTTACGGCCGTCCGCGTCTGACCTTGGATGTGGACTTGGTCCTCGCGCTGCAGCCGTTGCAAGTCCGTCGTTTGCTCGAGGCTTTTCCCGAAGATGATTTTTATGTGCCACCTGCCGAGGTTCTGCAGACCGAGTTGCAGCGCGAATCACGCGGCCATTTCAACATCATCCATCAGCATAGTGCACTGCGGGCCGATTGTTATCTGCCCGGCAAAAGCGAACTGGCGCGGTGGGAATTGCAGCATCGTCAACGCCTTCTCCTCGGTGCCGGGGAGGCCTGGTTCGCTCCTCCCGAGGCCATCATTGTCAACAAGTTGCTCTTTTTCCGCGAAGGCGGCTCGGAAAAACATTTGGAAGACATTCGAGGCATGCTGGGGGGCGAATACCCAGTGGACCGGGACATCGTTTTGAAGTGGGTGGCAAGGCTTGGCTTGGACGCGGAATGGTCCGCGGCGTGTCGGGACTGAAAACCGCGAACTGAACCACTGGAAACTTTGTCAATGAAAGCCCTTGTCACCGGCGGTGCCGGATTCATCGGATCGCATGTCGCCGAACGCCTGCTGGCCGAAGGCTGGAAGGTGATCGTGCTCGATGATTTGTCGAACGGCTTCGAGCGCAACGTGCCGCGCGGCGCCGAACTGGTCTGCGGTTCCGCGAATGATGATAGCTTGCTGGCAAAACACCTGCCCGGATGCGCGGCTGTCTTTCATTTGGCGGCGGTCTCGTCCGTCATCGATTCCCTCGAGCGCCCGCGCGAGGTGCACGACATCAATCTCACAACCACACTTTCTTTGCTCGAAGCGGCGGTGCGCCACAAGGTGCCGCGTTTTGTCTTTTCTTCATCGGCCGCCGTTTATGGCGACGCGGGGGCCTGCGCGATCGGCGAAGATGCGCCGAAAAATCCTCTCAGTCACTACGCCGTGCAGAAGCTGGCGTCCGAACACTATTGCGGCGTCTACCATCGTCTGCACGGGATCGAAGCCGTCTGTCTGCGCTACTTCAATGTTTACGGTCCGCGTCAGCGTGCCGATTCACCTTACACCGGGGTCATTACCAAATTTCTGGCCAGCGCGCGCGAGGGAAACCCCCTTACTATTTACGGGGACGGATCGCAGAGTCGCGATTTTGTTCACGTGCACGATGTGGCTGCAGCGAACTTCGCCGCCGCGACCCAGGATGCCAGCACCGTTGCCAACCGCGCCTTCAATATCGGCACGGGTCGGTCCGTGAGCGTCGGAGAACTGGCGAATATAGTGACCAAGAAATTTCCCGGTTGCGGGCCACCGATTCACGATCGTTTGCGTGCCGGCGAAATTCTTCACTCCAAAGCCGACATCACGCGCGCTCGAGAGGCGCTCGGTTTCGATCCGCGCGGAGGTCTGGAAGATTTTATGGCCTGAATTATCCATCCGCTGGCGGCCGACTGCTGACGACTGACTTCTGACAACCTCTTCATCCATGAACTGGCTCGGCATCAGCCTGGGAACGGCCAGTCAGGGGTTGCGCCTGTTGCGGTCCTTTGGCGCGGTCAAGGTGGCCTATGTCCCCGGCAACCGGCGCGACCATTACGTGGCCGATCTGGATCTGAGCAATTTTGCCGCCGTTTTTCTCAAGGAAGAGCTGCGCCCGCGCATGAACCGCGCCCTGGAGCGCATCAAGCGCATGGAGGAACTCTCCGCCGTCATGACCCCCCAGGAACGCAAGTCCGCTCACGCCAAAATCGAGCGGCTGAGGCATTGGTTGGAAAAAGGCCAGAAAATGATCCCCTGAATTCTAAAATTTCTTGTGCGCTGAGCTCAACGTCAAACATGGTGCATGACCCATGCGGCACCCCACATCCCTGAATTTGCCGAATTGGTTTCGCGAAATCCCGTGAACGACCAAGGGCGGTAGCTTGCCCTCGCGCCCCGCTGACGAATGAAAATGCTCCGTTGGATCATCCAAAACCGAGTGCTGGCTCTCAAGATCCTGCGCCTGTTCGCGGAAAGTGAACATCTCAACGCCTTCATCTCCCAGGCGAAGAATCGGAAAATTTTGAAAAGAATCTGGCAGTCGATGGCGACCCGCCAGGCGGCGGAATCGTTTCTTCCATGGTTGGCGACCACCAAATCGAATTGCGCGGAGATTGTTCATGTCATCAAAGCTGACCATTCGGAAGAGCTGCTGACCGGCCTCTTGGCCAGGAGAATCCATTGGATCCTTCTTTCGCAAATGTCCCTCAACTTCCTGAGGAGCGAATTTGGAGTAACGACAGCCTCGGGTCGGCTGGTCCAATTTTTTGGGACCGCGCAACCGCGGGATTTCGATGGTTTTCTTTCCTACATCAAAAGCACCAAGGATTTGCCGGCTGATTTTCACTCAGCCCCAAAACATGTCGGCGCCTCTTGGCATCAATTGAATGACATCAGGGCCATGCAGGAATTTGGCCCGATGGCGAAAGCGGTCGTGGACTCAGACGATGGCCTTCTAAACTATGATCGGCTGTACCACTTGTATCAAGCCCTCCAGAGAGTCGCAGTTTGTTTTCGCGGGGAACCGCTATCGTGCCTGGAGGCCGGGGTATTCCGCGGCAAGACCAGTGAGTTCATCTGCCAACTACTGGCGCCCCATGCGTCGCCGGGAAGCTCGTTTTTCGCGGTGGACACATTCGAGGGTCACAACAAGCTTGACCTGCCGGAAGAAACAGAAGGTGCCAATCAAGAAGGTCTGTTCGCCGACACCTCCGAAGACGCGGTCACGCAGCTTCTGAGCCCCTTTTCCTTCGCCAAAGTTTGCAAGGGGCGCATTCAGGATGTATCGGCAACGTTGCCCGCAAAAGCTTTCCACTTCATCCATCTGGATATGGACCTCTACGCTCCAACCCTCTGGGCTTTGGACTTCTTTTCCGCCAGAATGCCCGCGGGCGCAGTGATCATCTTGGACGATTACGACAAGAAAACCTGTCCTGGCATCAAGCAGGCTCTCGATGAATTTGATGCGGCTAACCCCGGAGTCTTTCTCCGCTGGGATCTGCAAAGCGCACAATGTCTGCTCGTCCGCCTGGCGGGTCCGACGCCTGACCCGAACTGAAGTAATGAAGTAATGGAACGAAGCCAGCCAGACCCGCGCCTGCTCACCGTCCTCATCGGAACCTGCAACCGCATTGAGCATCTTCAGCGATGCATCGATTCGCTGAGGGAATATCCGCCGGATTTTTTGCGGATCGTTGTTTCGGACGCCGGCTCGACTGATGGGACCCCCATTTATCTCAAGACCCAGAAGGACGTCCGGGTTATTCTCGAAACGGAAAAACGCGGACAAGCCCGCGCCCTCAATGAAGCCGCCCGCGGGGTTCACACGGAGTTTCTCTGCTGGATCAGCGATGACAATGTCATCCGGCCGCAAGTTTTGATTGATGCCGTGAAATGCCTGCAAAGCGATCACCGTCTGGGCATGCTCGGGCTGAAGGTCAAAGACAAGACGGGCCCCTATTCCCGGCTCCCCTTCATCGGGGGCGTTTCGGAAACCGGGATTTATAACTGCAATCAGGGCCTGCTGCGGCGGGAGACCTTCGAATCCGTGGGCGGCTTCGATGAAGAATTGCGTGATTACATGATTGATAGCGACCTGACGACGAAGATCCTTCTGGCCGGTTGGGATGTGGCCCTGACGAAGGAAACTGCGATCGAACATTATCGCGATCATGACACCGATTCCTGGATCACGAGTGCGTCGCGCCAGGAGCGCATTGCCAAAAACCGCAAGATCTACTTCGAGCGCTACGCCGCACTCTGCCAAATTTCCGTGGACATTCTTGTGCGAACGATTGCGGAGAAGGAACGCTTACGCAAACGCGCGGTGGTGGGCCTCGCGCTCTTGTCCGGGAAGGGAGATGCCGAGACGGTGAGCCACGCTCTGCGGGCCTATCATCTTTTCCTGCGCTCGGCCTTCATGGACAAGAGCCAGGTCAATCCGGCGGGAGCGTCCTATTGCCTTCGCCAATCCTTGCCGGCCGGAGTGGCGGACCGTCTTTCCGGGGACAGTTTGGGCCCGAAAAATCGCCGGGATCTGTCCACCATGGTGACGCGGATCAGCAAAACGCTTTTTCGCGCTCATTGCGCACGATTTGATGTCCTGAGCGTGCTCTACATTCAGGACCGCAGCTGGGCCAAGGCACTTTCGAAGTTCGTGTTCCTTAGCTGGTACGATCACCGCTACAATCAAACCGAACGCCTGATTCACATGATTCGCGCCGTGACGAATTTTAACGAACTGGAATCCCGGCACATGGCCAAGGATATCCATAACCAGAAAAAGTGCCGGCGGCTTCTCGAAGCTTATTTGCGGGAATACAACGAACTCGGAGTCGCGCCCGCCCGGACCACCGCCGCAGCAGCGCCACTCCCAAGCACGGCCCCGGCTGCAGTTCCAACCGCTTTGCTCAAGAACCCGTGAAAAAAGTGTCCATCCTTTGGCTGGTCGAGCACGTTGCCCGCGAGTTGGACGTCGCCTGTGCCGTCCGACACCTGGCCAGGAAGCGTCACGGCGTGGAATTGGAAATCCGCAATGTGTACTATCATGCAAAGGAGTTGATGCAGAATGCCGACCCCCAAACAGTCATTCTGCCTTTTTTCTACACCACCACCGATCTGGCTTACGATGACTACATTGCGACCTGGCCGGACGCGCAGTATTTCAATCTCTCTTGGGAGCAAATTCACTACAACGCTCACGTGACGATCAAGGCGCCGTCCGATGATTTCGCCCGCAAGAAAGTTATTCATCACGCTTGGGGCGACTTCGGGAAAGGCTATCTCCTCAGTCACGGCGTTCCGGAAGATCATATTTTTCTCAACGGAAATCCAACCTACCAGTTGTATCGCCAGCCTTATGCCTCCTACTTCACCGGCCGTGAGGAGCTGGCCAAGCGCTATGGGCTGGATCCCGCAAAGAAGTGGATCTTTTTCCCGGAGAATTACCGCTGGGCTTTTGTGACGCAGAGCAAGATTGACCGCTGGATTTCGCGCGGGGCCGAGGCCAGCCAGTTCCTGGCCATGCGGAAGTTCTGTCATGACTCATTGGTGCTCATTCTCCAATGGTGCAGCGAACTGGCGGAGGAAGGTAAAATGGAAGTCATCTTCCGTCCCCGTCCTGCAACCAACACTGCACAAATTGCCGCCTTTGCCGCCGAGCACGTCGGACCGCTCAGCCCCCGCTTGCGCATCCTAAAGGACGAGTCCGCCCGCGAGTGGATCCTGGCCAGCGACACGGTGGTCTCCTCCTTCAGCACCACCATGATTGAAGCCTCAATCGCCGGCAAAGAAATCGCCATGGTCGAACCGATTGCCCTGCCCGAGGCGCTGGATTGCGACTTCTACCAGTATATTCCCCGCCTTGTCAGGCGGGAGGAGTTCCTGGCTCTGGCCAATCCGGCCGTCCCGGGATCTTCAGAACGTCTGCGCGACTGGGCGACGAAACAAATGCTGGCCTATGGCGATCCCATCGAAAATCTGACCACCTATATCTGCCAACTCGCCTCGCGCCAACCGGCCCGCCGTGTCGGCTTGCTGGAGCGGCTTTCTCCGCGGCCCCGTCCGCAGCGCTGGATCAAGGATGCGGCCACCGGCAAGGAGAAGACCTACTTCAACGCGGCGACCCACGAGAACGACATCTTCGATCAGGAATTGGTCGATCGGAAGACTGCGCGTTGGGCGGAGATTCTTGCCTGAGTGCGGAAACGTCCCGCGCGAAAGCCGTGAGTTTCGCATTCTCGCTCATCATCTGCACCTACAACCGCGCGGCGTTGTTGGAAGTCTGCCTGAAGAGTATTACCCAAGCCGACGCGCCCTCGTGCGACTGGGAGGTGCTGGTGGTGGATAATGATTCTCCGGATGCGACATCACGTGTGCTTCACGATTTTCAGAAAAAATTCAGCCGCCTGCGCCAGGAACACGTGCCCGAACGCAATCTCTGTGTGGCGCGCAATCTTGGCTGCGCCCGGGCCCGAGGCGCTTATTTGGTCTATCTGGATGATGATGCAAAAATTCCGGTCGATTACCTCGTTAATCTCGAACGGCGTCTGGCCGAACACGCGCCCGATATCATGAGCGGACCGGTCTATCCCTATTACTCGACCAGAAAGCCCGCCTGGTTCCGCGATGCGTACGAAACCAAAAAGTTCGTGTCCGTTTCGGGTTTCTCCGACCAACCCCGCATTGCCACGGGAGCGAACTTCATCATCAGGAAAAGCGTGCTCGAAGGTCTGGGCGGCTTCGATCCCAAATGGGGCATGCAGGCCGAAAAATATGTCATCGGCGACGAACGCAAGGTGGTGGACGCCTACCGCCGGACCACTCCCAAGAATGAGCAAAAAGTTTTCTACGCGCTGGATTGCGCGGTGCAGCACCACGTCGATCCCCGCAAACTGCGCTTTTCCTATTTCCTCTATCGCTATTTTGTCAGCGGATTTTCCACCAAGGCGATCAGTCAGGAACTTGGTGAAAAACCCCTGCCTTTGCGGGTGGCCTTCCGGGAAATCGCCGGACTGCCGTTCAGATTTGTCCGGCGGCTCCTCGACGAAAGAAAACGGGACGACCGGGACTTCGCCATGGTGTGCGCCCTCGCGGTGATGAGTCTGGGAGAATTGGTGCAGACCTGCTCGCTCCATCTCCGGCACTTTTCTGGCCACAGACGATGAGCGCCCTATCTTTATCAGTCGTGATCTGCACCTTTAACCGGGCCCGTCTGCTCAGAATCTGCCTGGAAAGCCTGAGCCGGGCCGAACCGCCGCCCTGCGACTGGGAGATCGTGGTGGTGGACAACAACTCGGAGGATGAAACCGGGCAGGTCGTGCAGGAGTATCAGCAGAAAACCACCGGCCTTCGGCTCGAACGCATCAGCGACCGCAATCTTTCCGTGGCCCGAAACCACGGTTGCCAGTGCGCCAGGGGCAACTATCTGGTCTATCTCGACGATGACGCCAAAGTCCCGCCGGATTATTTCCGCAATGTCGCAGCCTGCCTCCTCACGAACACCCCGGACCTCATGGGCGGACCGGTCTATCCGTATTACACCACGCCCCGTCCGGGTTGGTTTCGCGATGCCTATGAAATCAAGAAATTCGCGGAGGTTTCCGGATTCTATCTTCACACGCGTTTGACCGGTGCCAACTTTATCATTCGCAAGGCTGTGCTCGGGCAGGTGGGATTTTTCGATCCGGCCCGGGGCATGCAAGGCTACAAATATGTCATCGGTGACGAGCGCAAGGTGCTGGACACGTATCGGCACATTGTTCCGGAGGAAAGTCAGAGGATTTATTACGCGCTGGAGTGTCCGGTTTTCCACCATGTGGATCCGCGGAAGCTCCGCTTTCACTATTTCCTCTACCGGTTCTATGTGTCGGCCTTTTCCAATACGATGATCCGGTTTGAACTCGGCCTGCCCTATCTTTCTCCTGCGGAGTTTCTCAAGGAAATCCTTTGGCTGCCCCGCAATTTGCTGACGGCGCTTTGGCGCGAGCGGGCTAAGGATGACCCTGCGCAGCGCGATTACCCGCTGGCGGTCTCCCGCTCCGCTGCCAAACTCGGCAATCTGGCTGGCACCCTTTTGCTCTACCTCCGCAGAATCCGGGGGAAAAGCCCTCAAAAAAGCCAGTCGATTGTGGCCGGCGGATCTCTCACCAATATCGCGAAAAATGTCTGAATCATCCTCTGCTGCGACTGATCGCGCCGTGCCTCCGGTGACCTGGAATTACTCTTCACGCCGCGGTTCCATCATGGGGGGATTACGCGAGATCTGGCAGTATCGCGACCTGATCGCGCTGTCCGTGCGGCGGGATTTCATCGCGGTCAATTCCCAAACGGTGATGGGGCCACTGTGGTTTTTCATTCAGCCGTTGATTACGACCGTGGCCTTCACCCTGGTCTTTCAAGGGATCGCCAATCTGCCCACGGATAAAATTCCTCCCTTTCTTTTCTACATGTCGGGAATCGTGGTCTGGTATTTCTTTTCCGGTTGCCTTTCCAAGATTTCTCTTACCTTCACCTCCAACTCCTCCCTCATTACCAAGATCTATTTTCCCCGGCTGACCATTCCCATTGCCAACACCATTTTGAACCTCTGGCTGTCCTTGGTTCAGTTCATCATCTTCCTCGGCTTCTATGCCTATTTCTATTGGAAGGGAGCGCCGCTCCATCCGAGTTACCGTGTTATCATCATTCCCGCCCTGATCATACAAACCGCCCTGCTCGGCATGGGGGTGGGATGTCTTATTGCTGCATTGACCACGCGCTTTCGCGATCTGCAGATGGTGGTGTCTCCGGCCATTCAGTTGTGGATGTATGGGAGCTGCATTTTCTTTCCCCGCTCCATGGTGCCCCAACACTACCAGTGGCTGATGAACATTAATCCGGTCGTCCCGATCGTGGAAAGTTTCCGCTTCGCGCTCATGGGCCAGGGTGATGTCGAAATCTGGCAATGGTTGGTCAGCCTCGCCATTACCCTTGTTCTGCTCGTCATCGGGCTCTGGGCCTTCAAGCGGGCGGAGGAGAACTTCGCCGATACGATTTGACGGAAGTCCGAGTCACCCGCGCCATGTCCCTCGCAATTTCTCTGAATAACATCTCCAAGCGATACCGACTGGGAACGGTCAATCAGCGCATGTTTCTGGACGACCTGCGTGATTGGCGCGACCGCACCTTTCCTCGCTTCAAAGCCAAGGCCGCGCCCGCACCGGTGTCCACGCCGGAATTCTGGGCGCTCAAGGACATCTCCTTCGATATTAAGAAAGGGGAAACGGTCGGTCTGGTCGGAACGAATGGAGCGGGCAAGTCCACTTTGCTCAAACTGCTGGCCCGCGTCACCACCCCCACCACAGGAGAAATGGTCATCAACGGCCGGGTCGGCACCCTGCTGGAAGTCGGATCGGGCTTTCACCCTGAACTAACCGGGCGCGACAATGTGTATCTCAACGGAGCGGTGCTGGGCATGAGCCGCGCGGAGATTGACAGCAAGTTCGACGAGATTCTGGATTTCGCCGAACTGCACCAGTTCATCGACACGCCGGTGAAACGTTATTCCAGCGGAATGCGGGTGCGGCTGGCTTTCTCGGTGGCAGCCATCATCGAACCCGAGATCATGATTCTCGATGAGGTCCTGGCCGTGGGCGATCTGGGCTTCCGGGAAAAATGCCTCCACCGCATCGAAGTGCTGGCTTCCGGGGGGCAGACCGGCCTCTTCGTCAGCCACAGCATCGGTCATGTCTCGCGCTTGTGCAGCCGCGTCATCTGGCTGGAGAAAGGCCGCATCCGCATGGATGGCGACACCGATGCGGTCTGCGAGGAATACCGCAAGGCGCAGATCATCAAGCTGGCGGTCCATGCCCCCTCTCACGCTCCGGCGCTTCATCTGGCGGGGGAATCGAGTAACTCCGCTTACAGGATCCTGTCCATCGAAACCCGCGACGGTCTGGGCCGCCCATCAGGCAGTTTTCGCACGGGCGAGCCCTGCCGCATTGCCGTCAAGTATGGCAGTAACTTTCCGTTTGGGCAGCCCATCGACAAGGTCACGTTGCGGTTGTCCATCCTTAACGAACAAGGCAATCGTCTCATTGGATTGGATAGCAGTTTGGTCAAGCCCAAGCTGACTCCGTTTCCCGATGCGGGAACCGTTAGTTTTGTCATACCAAAACTTCCTCTCATGGAGGGCACGTATTCTTTCTCGCTCGCACTCTCGGTCAACGGTGAGTTGATGGACAAAGTTATCCCGGAGGCTTTTTTCCTGGTGAAGGAAGGTGACTTCTATGGCACGGGACGCGCCGCTTCCCCCTCGTTTACCCCTCTTTGTGTGGACTTCTCCTGCTTCCTGGAAGGTGAGCGGAACCCCGCTTACAAAATTCTCAATGTCGAAACCCGCAATTCCCGGGGTCAGGCCGCGGCAAGTTTTCGCACGGCCGATCCTTGTCTCATCGCAGTGAGCTATGCCAGGAACCATGGGCTGGAGGAGGCCATCAGGAAGGTGACAATGCGTCTATCGCTGGTTAATGACACGGGCGCCCGCGTCGTAGGCATGGACAGCAGTCTGGTCAAGCCTCTCTTCATTCCCTTTCCCGATGAGGATACGATCTGTTTTGAACTGCCCAAACTTCCTTTGGCGGCCGGCACGTATTCTTTTGTGGTTTCTCTCTTCATGAATGCGGAGGTGATCGACGAGTATGTTCCCGATTCGGTGCTGATCGTGGAGGATGGCGACTTCTATGGCACCCGCCGGGCGGCCCTGCCTGGTTTTGCTCCGGTTTGCGTGGAATACGATTGCTATCTCGAAGGACGCAAGGGACAGCATCCCCCGCCCCCCCGCGCCCTGTCCGAACCCGTCACGGGTGACACCACCCATGCCTGACCAACCGCGCATAACCGTCCTGATCGGGACGTGTAACCGCTTGGAGCTTCTCGAGCGCTGCTTGGAGTCGGTGCTGGCAGAAGGACGGGATTTTGTTTCCGTGCTGGTGATTGATGCCGGGTCCACCGATGGCACCAGGGCGTTCCTGGAGAGCAGGCATGATATTTCAACGGTCTTCGAGACCGAACGCCGTGGACAAGCTTGGGCGTTGAACCGCGCCGCCGAGAAATCAGAGACCGGGTATCTGTGCTGGCTGAGTGACGACAACGTCCTTCGGCCGGGAGCCCTGCGCCATGCCGTTCAGGTTCTCGACCGGGATTCGACGATCGGCCTGGTCAGCTTGAAAGTGCGCGATGCCACCGGCCCATCTGCCCATCTGCCCTTCATCGGAGCAGTCGGCTCGACCGGAGTGCTGAATTGCAACCAGGGGGTGGTCCGCGGCGGTCTTTTCCGTGAACTCGGGGGATTCGACGAAAAACTGCGCGACTATTTTATTGATAACGATCTGACCACCCGCGTCCTGCTGGCCGGTTCCGATGTTGTCTTTACCAAGGAGGTGGCCATCGACCATTTTCGCCAGCATGAGGAGGATTCCTGGATCGGAGCCAAGGAGAGAAAAGGCCGCATCGCGTTGAACAAGCGACTCTACGAGGCGAAGTACGAACGGCTTCTGCTCTGCGCCACCTGGCGGGCGATGCAGGGAAGTTTTTTCCGCCGCCATTTCCTGCCCGGTCGTCATTCTTTGCGGTCGTTTCACGCCAACTTCCCCACCGAAGTGCCGGCCGAAGAGCGCGAATGGGGCTGTGAGGTTTTTTCGGAGTTTATCGAGCGGAGCCGAAGGCAGGAGGATCAGAAGGCCGGCATCTGCCTGCGCCAACATCTTTCCGAAACGGTGAGAAACTTTGCCCGGCCGCTCGACGATTCCGGGCTGCTCAATGAATCGGACGAGAAGCAAATGATCTTCCTCAATGAAGTTCGACAGCTCCGGCAAACCCTGCAATACCGGCTGGAAGCGTTTGAGAGAATCTGTGCCGACATTGGCAAGAGCCCGGAGGAAGAAGGCCGCATGCCGCAGATCGCGGCCCGTCTGCAAGAACTCGACCGCAAGACGCTCCGGGCGGCAGGTTGGGCCGGCCGGCTTTTCCTCGGCCCCGCTCTGACCGAGCGCTGGGTCGGTTCCATCTTAAAAGCAGATGACGCCCGCATCAGCCTGTCGCCGAAACGACTTTCGAAGTTTGCCATGTATTCGACCAACGCGAGCCGGATGGCGCGGAAGTTGGAACCTAAAATCAAAGAGCGCATTCGCGCATTGCAAATGGACCTCAATCAGATGGAAATCGTCCCCTGACTCCGCGGCTCCCCGCCCGAATCAACCCCTTCGATACCAATCAAACACGCAAAAAAAAACCCGAAAACCATGAAAGAACGACACCTCACCATTCAAGGCACGCGCATCGATGACGACAGCAAATGTTATGTCATCGCCGAACTCGGCAACAACGGCCAGGGCGACGTGGAGAAAACCCTGGACCTCATCCGCGCCGCCAAGATGGCCGGAGTGCAGGCCGTGAAACTCCAGAAGCGCGACAACAAAACCCTCTTCACCAAGGCCGCCTACGACAAGCCCTACGAAAACGAAAACAGCTTCGGCAAAACCTATGGCGAACACCGCGAGTTTCTCGAGTTCGGCAAAAAGGAATACCTGGAATTCCAACAACTTTCCCGCGAACTGGGACTGCACTTTTTCGCCACGGCTTTCGATCATGCCAGCGCCGACTTCCTCGAGGATATCGATCTGCCGCTCTACAAGATCGCCTCGGCGGATTTGAAAAACCTGCCGCTGATCAAGCACGTCGCCCGTTTCAAGAAACCCCTGATCATCAGCACCGGCGGTGGCAGTTTGGATGATGTCAAACGGGTCTATGAGGAGATTGCCCCGATCAATCCCCAGCTCTGCTTCCTCCAATGCACAGCGACTTATCCGACTGAGGCCAAGGATATGCACCTGCGGGTCGTGCCCACATTGCGCGAGGCCTTTCCGGATGTCGTGATCGGCCTTTCGGACCACTTCAATGGGATCTCCCTCACTGTCGCTGCCTATGTCCTGGGAGCCCGCGTGATCGAGAAGCATTTCACCCTCAATCATACCTGGAAGGGAACCGACCATGCTCTTTCCCTCGAGCCGATCGGCATGCACAAAATGGTGCGCGATCTGGAGCGGGCCCGCGAGGCGCTCGGCAGCGCGGAGAAGCAGGTTTTGCCCCAGGAAATTCCTGCCATCACCAAAATGGGCAAGAGCCTTTTCGCCGCGAAGAATCTTCCCGCCGGAACAGTGATCACCCGCGAACATGTCGCGATCAAAGTCCCTGCGGGCGGTTTGCCTCCCTATGAGATTGACTCCCTGATCGGCAAAAAGACCAAGACCGCGCTGGTGGAGGATGATTTCTTCACGGCGGATAACGTCGCGTGAGCAATTCCGCGCTGGCGGAGGCCGACCGCACTCTGCTGAGCACCTTGCGGTGCGCGGCCTTTGATTTCGACGGGGTCTTCACGGACAACGCCGTCTATGTTTCCGAGACCGGGCAGGAAACCGTCCGCTGCACCCGGGCGGACGGCATCGGGTTGGAGCGGTTGCGCTCTATCGGGGTCCACGCCGTGGTGATTTCCACTGAAGTCAATCCAGTGGTGAGCGCCCGCTGCCGCAAACTGAAACTACCCTGCTTGCAAGGCTGTGAAGACAAGGTGGCAGCGCTCGCTTCCTTTCTGGCGGAAATCCAGGTCTCCATGGAGCATGCCTCATTTCTCGGCAACGATGTGAATGATGCTGCTCTGCTGCGCGCGGTGGGATTTCCCGCCGTGGTGGCCGACGCCTCGCCCGAGGTGATCCCTTTGTCCAAGTTTCAAACGCGCGCTCTCGGTGGGCACGGAGCGGTGCGGGAATTTTGTGACCTTGTTTGGAGGATACATGGCCGGTGATTTTTGCCGCAGTGCGACCGGAAGTCCGACGCTCGGGAAGCGATGATGTTTCCAGCAGGCTACTCACCGCCCCTTGTGCTCATCTCACAGGTGCAGCGAAGCGGAGGAACCTTGCTCACCCAGCTCTTCGACGGCCACCCTCAAGTCCTGGTGAGGCACTCTGAACTGCGGTTTGGCCGTCGCCTCAAGCATTTCTGGGCAGAGTTACCACCAGATCTGTCACCGGAAGCGGCATTTGACCAACTCGAAGATCCTCTCACGAAAAGATTCGCCCAAACGGGCTATGTCAAGGCCTCACGGGCCGCGGAGACTGCACCGGACCGCTTTGATTTCAAACTGGATGTGCTTGAGCATCGGCAGCGTTTTCTCGAAGCCTGCAGCGGCGGACAGATGCATTCGCCTAGAGCCATTCTCGACCGCTTTGTCTGGAGCTATTTTCAGGCATGGCAGGATTACCAACAGCCAACCGATACGAAATGCTGGTGCGCCTTCTCAGCCCGTCTTTCCATGATGCCGGGCGAACCGGAGCGGTTTTTTTCCGATTATCCGGACGGCACTCTGATCAGCATGGTAAGAGATCCTGTCTCCTGGCTGGCATCGGCCAAGCGGCATGATCCGCAAGTCTACGGTGATCGCGCGCAAGCCGTCTATCTGTGGCAGGCCTCTGCGCTCGCCGCGCTTCAACTCCAGAAGTCCGGCAGAAAGACCATTCTCGTTATTTTTGAAGATTTGTTAGCCCGCACACGGGAGACCATGACCGCACTATGCCGCAATCTGGGACTGGTGTTTTCCGAAAAAATCCTGGAACCGACCTTCAACGTGAGCCCTATTCGAGCAGACACGTCCTTCGCGGCGCCGCATTCCGGCCTTTTGGCCGACGCACTGGACCGGAGCCGCCATGTCACACACACAGATACCGTATTTATGGAAACCCACTGCCGCGCGATTTATGAGCGCTGCCGCGAAAGCGCTCTATGCCAATGAACGATCCTCTCTTTTCTCTCGAAGACAAAGTGATTGTCCTGACCGGCGGCATGGGCCGCCTGGGCCGCGAATACACCAAGTGCCTGCAAGCTCGTGGCGCCCGCGTGGTGGTCATTGACCGGGCCGAGGCCATTGCCCAAGCAGCGCCCTCGGACTCGCTCCTGCCTTTGTCCGCCAATGTGCTGGTCCGGAAGGAATTGGAAGGAGCCCTCGCTGCCATCGAAGAACGATGGGGAACGCCTTGGGGACTGATCAACAACGCCGCGCTCGATTCGCCGCCTAACAGCCCGGCGGAGGAGAATGGTCCGTTCGAAACCTACCCGGAAAAGTCCTGGGATGCGGTCATGGATGTCAATGTGAAGGGCGTCTTTCTTTGCTGTCAGGTTTTTGGCGGGGCCATGGCCCAGGCCGGACGCGGTTCGATCATCAATATCGGTTCGATCTACGGTGCGGTTTCTCCCGATCAGCGCATTTACACCTACCGGCAAAAGGACGGGAACGCGTTTTATAAACCGGTGGCCTATTCCGCCTCGAAGTCGGCGCTGTATAATCTCACGCGCTATCTTGCGACGTATTGGGCGCCCCGGGGGGTGAGAGTGAACACCATTACCCTCGCGGGAGTTTCCGACAGCCAGGATGAGAATTTCCTCAAGGGTTATCTCGGACGCATGCCTTTGGGACGCATGGCCACGGCGGACGATTATTTTGGTCCGATCGTGCTGCTGCTTTCCGAAGCGTCAAAATACATGACCGGTTCCGACCTGGTGGTGGATGGCGGCTGGACGGCTTGGTAATGGCATTTTCGTTCTTGGAAAAATTGTGGCCGGATAAAAAACCGGCGGCTGAGCCGCGGCTGCCCCCGCCGAAACACCTGGGGGATTTTCTCGAACGGGCAGGGGCCGATTGGCCAAAAGCCGTCCAGGCTGCGCAGGGTGGTCCCGAAATTCTGATCGCGTCGAGCGTGGGTGGCCACGCGGCCGTGCGCGAGTTGGATATGATCCTTGCCATTGCCCTGACCCTACGGGGCGCGAAGGTGAGCTTTCTGTTGTGCGACGGGGCCTTGACCGCATGCGAACAATGCACCTTCAAAATGTTCAAGAGCCCGTGGCAGTTCGTCGAGGTCGGGCCGACCAATCATTGCCGGGATTGCTTCGGCATGGGGGATGCCGCTTACGGAGCACTGGGGCTTACGGTCTTGAAGTATTCCGACTTCCTCACCCGGGGAGAGAAAAAGTCGGCGTCAAGGCTGGCGCAGAAGACGCCGATGGCGGATATCCCGAATTTCAAATTCCAGGGATTGTCCGTGGGCGAGCACGCCGCGGCGGGAGCGTTACGATTTTTTGCCCGCGGTGATCTCAGCCAGGAGGAAACTGCCGAGCCGGTTCTGCGGCGGTATTTCGAAGCTGCGCTCCTTACGGCCACGGCGTTTGGCCGGGCGCTGGCTTCGCGTCCGTTTCGCTGTTGCAGCTTTCATCACGGCATCTACGTTCCGCAGGGAATCATTGGCGAGGTCGCACGTCAGGCTGGTGTGCGCGTGGCCAACTGGGTGGTGGCGTATCGCAAGCAGCGCTTCATTTTCAGCCACGGGGACACTTACCATCACACCCTGCTCGACGAACCGGTCAGCACCTGGGACTCGATGGACTGGACGCCTGCGATCCGAAAGGAAGCCGAGGATTATCTCAGGAGCCGCTGGCAGGGATCGCAGGATTGGATCTATTTTCACGAGAATCCCACCGAGGACATCGAGAAAATCCGCCAAGAACTGCAGTTCGAGAAAGATCAGCCCACGATTCTGCTGCTGACCAATGTGATCTGGGATGCCCAACTGCATTATCGCGCCAATGCCTTTGCCAACATGCTCGATTGGATCGAGCAGACCATTCAGTATTTTTCCCGGCGGCCGGATTTGAATCTCATCATCCGGATCCATCCGGCGGAAATCCGCGGCGGCATTCCCTCCCGGCAATTGATGACCGAGGAAATTGCCCTCCGGTTTCCCGATCTTGCCTCCAACATTCGCGTCATCGGCCCGGACAAAGACGTGAGCACTTATGCCCTGGCCCTGGACAGCGACACCGCCATCATCTACGGCACCAAAACGGGAGTCGAACTCACCAGCATCGGCATCCCTGTCATTGTGGCCGGCGAGGCTTGGATTCGTAACAAGGGATTGACCGAGGATGCCACGTCGCCCGAATCGTATTTCCGTCTGCTCGACGCGCTGCCCAAGCGGCAACGCCTGCCCGAGGAGACCAAGACCCGCGCCTTGAAGTATGCCTACCATTTTTTCTTTCGCCGCATGATTCCCCTGCGGATCGCGGAGCAGGTTCCAGGAACAAAGCGGCCCTTCACCATGGTGGCGGATTCGCTGGCGAGTTTCTCCGATCAAGCCGATCCGGGGCTGGGAGTGATTTGCCGGGGCATCATGGACGGGACACCCTTCGTCTATCATGCGGAGGATGAGGTCGCGCTGACGCCATGAAGATTCTCATCACAGGTTGCGCGGGATTCGTGGGCGGAAGCGTGGCAGCGTTTGCTTCGGCCAACGCATGGCAGGTTCTCGGTCTGGCCAGATCCGCCCAGCCGGCTCTGAAGATGAGCGGGGAATATCTCAGTGTGGATGTGGCAACGTCCCGCCTGGCACCGGTTATTGAAGCCTTCGGGCCGGACGTCATCTTTCATGCGGCGGGTTCGGCTTCGGTGGGCCGCTCGTTGCAGTCGCCCCTTGATGACCTCAAGGCTTCCGTCCTCACGTTTGCCAATTTACTTGAAGGGGTGCGCGAGGCGAAATCCCGGGCGCTGGTTGTTTTTCCCTCCAGCGCAGCGGTGTATGGAAATCCTCCGGAGCTCCCTGTCCGGGAGGACACTCCTCTCAATCCCATCTCTCCGTATGGATTTCACAAACTCGCGTGTGAGCTTTTGGCGCGGGAATTTCATGTGTGCTATGACATTTCTGTCCTGGCGGTGAGGTTGTTTTCTGTTTTTGGCCGCGAGCAACGGCGGTTGCTTCTGTGGGAGCTTGTGCAGCGTGCGCTCTCCCATGATCCGCATTTGGTTATTCACGGCACGGGCCGGGAAACGCGGGATTACCTGCCGGTCGGGGAGTGCATGGACCGAATCTTCCGACTGATCAAAAACCCCTCCTTGCGCGGGCATTTCACCGCGGTGAACCTGGCCGGTGGCATCGAAACTTCGGTGAACGATCTCGCGGGCGAAGTCTTGAGTGCCCTCGGGATTTCCAAACCTCTGAGCACCGCCGCCGCTTCGCTTGCGGGTGACCCGGTGCGTTGGAGGGCCGACACGGCCCTCTTGCAGCAGCTGGCCGGACCGCTGGAAGTTCCGGCCTTGCGCGAAGCCATCGTGCAATGCGTCCTCGATTGGAAATCCGAGTTCCCAAGCGGAAAAAATCCCTGATAACTACTACCTATGAACGAACTGACGGCATTTACAGAGATAGTCAACGTGATCGGCGGCAAAGAACTGCCGGCCGCCAAGGGCGCGACTTTGGAGAAGCTAAATCCGCACGATGGTTCGCTCCTCTTCACAGTTTCCCGATCCGATGCGCAGGATGTTTCTCTCGCGATCAGCGTCGCGCGGGATGCCCAACCGGCCTGGGCGGAAGTGCCCGCGGTCAAACGGGGTGACATTCTCCGCCGCATTGCCGCCGCCTTGCTCGACCACCGCGACGAGGTCGCCCGGATTGTGGCTCTCGAAACCGGAAAGTCTCTGGCCAACGCGCTGGGCGAGGTCGAGGGCGCGGCTTCATTGGGATTCTTTTACGCCGGGGAGGGCCAGCGTCTTTATGGGAGGACGACCACCAGCGGCACGCCCAACAAATGGGCTTTGACCGTCCGCCAGCCCGTCGGCGTGGCCGGGTTGATCATTGCGGCCAATACGCCGATTGCCAACGTGGCCTGGAAGGTTTTCCCCGCTTTGATTTGTGGGAATGCCGCCGTGCTCAAGGCGGCAGAGGATACCCCGGCCACCGCGCTGGTCTTCGCCCGCATTGCCCAAGCGGCCGGTTTGCCCGATGGGGTCTTGAATGTCATCCAAGGGACCGGCGTCGAGGCGGGTGCGGCTTTGGTGGCCGATGAACGCGTGGGAGTGGTCAGTTTCACCGGCTCCACCGCCGTCGGGAGGCTCATTGCCGAAGTTGCCGGTCGCCGCTTGGCCAAGGTCTCGCTCGAATTGGGCGGGAAAAATCCGTTGGTCGTTTGCGATGACGCCGACCTCGATAATGCCGCCAAATGGATTCTTCTTTCCGCCTTCAGCAATGCGGGCCAGCGCTGTGCCGCTGCCAGCCGGATCATTGTCTTCGAATCCGTTTACGACGCTCTCCGGGAAAAACTCATCAAAGGAGCCGAAGCACAGAAAGTCGGGCCGAACGATACGGATGATTTCGGCCCCGTCATCAATGCCCGTCAACTCCAGCGCATGCTGGATGCGGTCAGCCAGGCCCGCAGTCAGGGCGCCACGGTCCTGACCGGAGGCAACCGTCTGACCGGTCCGGGCCATGCCGGCGGGTTTTACATGGCGCCCACCTTTCTTGAGAATATCGACCCGGACGCGGAGTTTTCCACCAGCGAACTGTTTGGTCCGGTGGCGGGGCTTTACAAGGTTTCCGGATTTCAAGAGGCCCTTAGTCTGGCCAATCGCTCTCCCTATGGCCTGACGGCATGCATCCATACGAAAAATTTCGACCGCGCCATGGAGTTCAGCCGCTTGGTGGAATCCGGCGTGGCCGTGGTTAACGCGGGAACCTATGGCAGTGAGCCGCACATGCCCTTCGGGGGCGTGAAGGCCTCGGGCAATGGCAGCCGCGAGCCCGGGACTGAAGCCTTGGATATCTATTCGAATCTTAAAGATATCTATATGACAACAGCGCCTTCCAGCACACTCTAAGTCATTTCGCGCACGGTTATGAAACCTCCTCCGACTCCGCCTGCGAAATCCTGTCCGGACACCCAGTTCCTCAAGGCGTTCTCCCATGCGTTCGGGAGCGGGGCTCTTATAGAGGCAAAAGACGCCGCAGGAGGAAGCTTGCTGGATTCCTTGCTGCGGCATCTCCTTCACCGGATTGCAGCCGTTTATGCGAGGATGATTTGGAAGCGGGCGGCCAGCCAGTGTCAGCTCGATCCCACGGTGCGGCTGGGCTACGGCTTCCAGATCAACAACGATGGTCCGCCAGAGAACGTCACGATCGGTGCGAACAGTATTGTCCGTGGAATCCTGCATGCCAGCCGCGGGGGAAAAATCCACATCGGCGAAGGAGTTTACATCGGAGACAATACGATCATCTATAGCACCAATTGCATCGAAATCGGAACCGGTGCGATGATCGCCCACGACGTGAACATCTACGACAATGACACTCATCACAAAGATTGGACTCTGCGGAAAACCGAGCTGGATTGTATGATCAAAAAAGTCAAACCGTCCGTCCCCCGGATCACCTCCGCGCCCGTTTCCGTCGGGGACTATTGTTGGATTGCGGCGGGGGCCTTTATCTTCAAGGGCTGCACCATCGGGGAACATAGCATTGTCGGGGCCGGTTCGGTCGTGACCAAGGATGTTCCCGCGGACGCGGTAGCCTATTCCCACGGAGCGCTTTCCACGAGAACTCTATCGTAACCCCTTTTATCCAATCTCAGAAAAATTCATGAGCCCGATCTACAATCCCTTCACGACCTTACTTCCGGAGAAAACCGGATCAGATTACTATGACCCGACACTAATCGGGGTCACCACCATCTCTGCCGCCCTCTTAAACGCGGAACAGGTGGCCAAAGCGCGCAAGCTTTACGGCCTGCTCTCGGACGACGACTACACGCTCTATTTGAAGAGCTACTATGACGCCGGTCTCAAACGCTTCGGGAAGGGTTGGAAGTATGCGGATATCATCACGGTCTTGATTACATTGGCCGAGCTCCTGAAGCCGCGGACGTATTTGGAAATCGGTGTCCGCCGTGGCCGGAGTGCCTGTGCGGTGGGACGGTTTGCCCCGCGCTGTGAGCTGACCTTGCTCGATCGCTGGAAGAAGAAGAACTATGCGGACATGGAGAATCCCGGGCCTGATCTCGTTCGCCGCGAACTCGAGCGGGTGGGGCACAAGGGCGAAAAGCACTTCGTCGTGGGGGATTCCCATCAGGTTCTGCAGAAGCACCTGGACACGAATCCAGATCTCTATTTTGACATTGTGACGGTCGATGGGGATCACACTGCGGAGGGCGCGGCCCAGGATCTCAGGGAGGTATTGCCCCGCGTCTCGGTGGGCGGGGCGTTGGTCTTTGATGACATCGCCCACCGCAAGCATCCTCACCTGGTCGAAGTCTGGAAATCCGTGGTGGAGAACGACCCGCGCTTTGCCAGCTACCGCTTTTCCGAGCTGGGTTACGGCATCGGTTTCGCCATCCGCCAGCGCCTCTGAGCGGATTTCCGCCAGCTTTAGATGCGACGTTTGTTTAACAAGGTCTTTCGCCGGCCGGAAAAGCCCCTGGGCATCCTGCTCTACCTCACCGGTGGATCTCATTGGTTAGGTGGAGCGCAATATGCGCGAAATCTTATCCTGGCCTTGAACATGCTCTCGCCGAAAAAATGTCCACCCGTTTTTCTCCGAGTTTCGCGAAAGCGCGATGTCACCGGGCTGGAAGCCCTGGCGCGTGGATCAGAAATTGTCAGCGTTGATCGCCCGGTGGCAAAGTGGACGACGCAGGGCGCGCCGACCAGCGGCTGGCTCTCCGATGGCTGCACCGTGGCCTTTCCCGAAAAAGGCGGCAACGCGGCGACGCACCCCATGGCCATCCATTGGATACCGGACTTTCAATACAAACATTACCCGGAGTTCTTTACCGAAGAGGAACGCCGGCAGCGCGACGCCGGCTACGAAAAGCTTCTGCAAAGCTGCCGCTTTTTGGTCTTGAGTAGCAAGGCGGCCCGCAAAGACTTTCATGCCTTTTTCCCGAAATACCGTCACCTCGCGGTTGAGGTGCTTTCCTTCCATGCGATTCTGGAGGAGGCCGACCTTGCGCCCGACCCGCGGGTGGTGTTGGAGCATTTGAATCTTCCGGACCGTTTTCTCTACTGCGCCAACCAGATGTGGCAGCACAAGGGTCACGATGTGCTCTTTGACGCGCTCGCGCAGTTGAACAGTCAGGGGCTTGAGATTCCCCTCGTTTGCACCGGATCGTTGGAGGATTACCGCACCAGCGAGTTCGGTCAGGCCATGCTCGCCAAAATCACAGCGCTCAATCTGGAGCAACAAATCCGCTTCCTCGGGGTCATTCCCCGCCGGGATCAGATCCAAGTCTATCGCCGGGCCTCCCTTCTCGTTCAGCCCTCCCGTTTCGAGGGCTGGAGCACGACGGTCGAAGAAGCCCGCACCTTGCGGAAAACAATCGTCCTCTCCGATATTGCCACTCATCAGGAACAGGCTCCGCCTCAGGGCTTCTTCTTCCGCTGCGGCGATCCGGATTCCCTGGCCGGGGTTTTGGGCGAAAAATGGCGGGAAATTCTGGCCACGACTCCCGGCGAGATTGATGCCGCGGAACTGCTCCATGACAACACGAAGCGCGGGCGCTTTTTCGCACAGGAGTTTCTTGCTGTCTGTCAAAAGGCCCACGCCATCGCCTGCAGCTAATCCCACATTCCTTCATGTCCGATTCCCCGACGCCCACCGCCATTGCGCTCATTCCCGCCCGCTCGGGCTCGAAGCGCGTCTCGGGCAAAAACATCCGCCTGCTCGGCGGTCACCCGATGATTGCCTACTCGATTCGGGCGGCTATTGATTCCGGGGTCTTCCGGCGGGTGGTGGTCTCGACCGACTCCGCGCAATACGCAGAAATCGCCCGTCATTACGGTGCCGAAGTTCCCTTTCTCCGCCCGCCCGAGTTCTCCGGCGACAAATCGCCCGACATCGAGTGGATCAAGCATGCCCTGGATAGTTTTGCCAACAAAGGGCAGCGGTTCGACTCCTTCAGCATCCTCCGCCCCACCAGTCCCTTTCGTTTGCCGGAGACCATTCGCCGGGCCTGGGCGGAGTTTCTTACGCAGGACGGTATTGATTCCCTCCGGGCCGTGGAAAAATGCACTCAGCATCCCGGAAAAATGTGGGCCATTCGCGGTCGCGTCATGACGCCGATCCTCCCGTTCCTGCACGAAGGAACCCCTTGGCACAGCACGCAATATGCGGCCCTGCCCGAGGTTTATGTGCAAAATGCCAGCCTGGAAATTGCTTGGAGCAGGGTGCTCGATTCCGGCACAATTTCCGGAAGCATCATCGCTCCGTTTTTGACCAGGGATACAGAGGGCATTGACATCAACAACGAGGACGACTGGCAGCAGGCAAACGACCTTTTGGAAAAGCGGGAAATCGAGCTCCCGGATGTTTCCCTGCCGCCTTGGACAGATGGCCTTTCCGCCGGCTGATTCGGGAGGCCCATTCTCCTCCTGCAGCCCGAATTTTCTCGCATCCCTTCTTGCAATATCCCGATTGGCGCTTAGAATACTATCCGCCTTATGAAAACATCTCGTTACCTTCTCCCGCTCCTCGCCCTCGTTTTTGTCACCCTCCTCCAAACCCAAGCCTCCGCGGCGGACACTCCGGTCGGCTCTTGGAAGTGGTTCAACGATGACACCCTTGTGGTCAAACCAGATTCCTCGGTGTGGCGGGATGATAAGAAGCTCGGAGATTGGGAGTGGACGGACAAAGCCAAGCTTGAATTCGTCATCATCTGGCAGGCTACCAGAAAAGACAAACTGACCTTGTCCGCCGACGGGAATAAAATTTCCGGAGTCAACGCCGATGGTGAGCCGGTTTCTGGAACCAGAGTTCCGGTAAAGTAAGCTGCGGCAGTCAGCCGCAAACGGATTCGATTCAAGCCGAGATCAGGGCTACTCGGACTGGCCCTGTGGACGTCCCGTCGTCCACTGCCGGGCAAGTGTAACGTCGACAATTTCATGATCACCGTTATTGCCCTCGGCGCGTTATTCGTGACGTCTCTTCTGGCCGTTGCCTGTTTTCCTCTGCCGACCATCCCGGAGCGGGCGCTGGCTTTTCTCAACTACTGTCTGGCACAGATCGTCCTTCTCTCGATCTTCCTCTCCGAGACTTTCGGCATTTCGACAAAGTCGCTTTTGATTGCTCAGTTTGTCGTGACCGCGCTGGCGGTGTGGGTTTGGATTCGCAAGGGCAAGCCGAAGGTCTTTTGCCCAACCCAGTTTGTCGAAAGATTTAAGGGGCCAAACCAAAAGCTAATCTGGCTTGTAACGGGATTGGCGGCCGCCGCAATCATACTGTTTGCGATAAACATCGAGTTTTATCGGTTACTCCCCTCGATGAACAAGGATGCACACGCCTATCACCTCCCGCGGGCCTACTACTGGCTGCAGCAAGGCAGCCTGCACTATTTACCTTACAGTGACTTTCGTTGGAAGGAGTTCGCTCCGAACTCTTCGATCATTTTGATGTGGTTGATGGCGGTTGGAGCTGGCTATGAGTGGATGCATATTCCACAAATCATTGGCGCCGCAATGATTGCTTTGGGGGTCTATCGGTTGACTACTCTCTGCGGGGCTAATCGTCTGGCCGCCGTCTGTGCCTCGATCATTTGTGTGGGCTTTCCCGCGACAATTTATCAAATGGGTACATCGGGAAATGATCTTTTGGTCGGAGGGTTGGTGGTTAGCAGCATCGTTTTCTTTGCGCAGGTTTTTCAGCCTTGCCGGGATGCGTCGGCTATTCGCCGGGCTTCGGTCCAGACCGCAATATCCGTCGGCTTGGGTATCGGAACAAAGTTGACTTTCGTTTTGGTGTTTCCGGGCATGCTGCTTTTTGCAGTTGGATCTCTTATCGTGCTGGGCTGGAGTATCTGGTGGCCCCGTGTCCGTCGCGTTGTGATCGTTGGTGCTATTGCCTGCGCCGCTTTGGGTTCGTATAACTATGTTCAAAACTACATAGATCACGGTTCCCCCACCTTTAGCAAGGAGGCAAATGATATAATGGGAAAGTTTCCACCTAGCACTGCGGTTCAACGTGTTGTCTTACTCGTTCATCAGACACTAAGTTGGCATGGAATCGAAAAGAATCCAGACAACCTGCTGCCAGCCCTTCAACGAAAAGTTATCCTTCTGGTGGATCAACAATTCGGACTTGGTTTGGACAAGGTGCAAGGCTTTAACGATAGTCACCTACTAACCGAATTTACTGCTGATGAGAATCTTGCTGGTTTCGGAATATTCGGTTTTTTGATTTTGTTGGCATCGCCGTTTATTGGCCTTCTCCAGCTCTATCAGTTCATTAAGACGAAAAACTTCGTCAAGTTGCTGCAAAGCGGTCTGATTTTGATCGGATTATCGGCCTTGATGTTGCTCTTCATCTTTACCCCAGCATGGACGCCAGCCTCGCTAAGATATAATATGCATTTTATTCCGCTTTTGGTCGCTTCTGTTATCTGTCTTGATTTTTTCCCCGGGTGGTTGCGAAATATTTTGTACGTTCTCGTCTCGATATTTTCTCTGTGGGTTATGTATTATTGTATCGTCGCGGAATCTTCGAGAGCGTCACTTTTTGCTGCGGCGAGGGATGGAAAGAGACCTCTTCACTTCCATCTTGATGGCCGCTGGTTGCCGCAGATTGATGTCCTTAGGAGTTCGGTGCCAGCAGGAGCAAAAATTGGCTATTCCGGGAGGCTTGACTCCTGGGCCTTTGTGCTGCGCAGAGAATTGCCTGCCTATCAGTTTGTTCTCCTAAAGCCGGAGGATATTCAGTCCGCGCTTATGTCGGGTCGTGTGGCCGCTGTCCTCACGGAATTGCCGGATACGTATGAGACACAGGTCTTGCCGCTGCCGGGAACGATGCTTTCACCGAAACAATCGCTCTATGTCATGCATCCCGAATCGGTGCTGACGAAGAATCTTGCTGCCTATGGAATGGGCCTAACTCCCGACGGAAGCTCCCTTACACTGAGTGCCCGTGCGATTGAAGCATTCTCTCACATCCATCAGGTGTATCCTCAAGGTCTTGATTACTTGAAGATTTTCCTTCCGGTCAGCCCGCTGCGAACCAACCACAATAATCAGACTGTCCGCGTGGAAATCCCTCTGGTATCGCCATTTCCGACGGAACTGATAACCGGCGTGACCTGCAACTCTCATGAAGTGGCATACCTAATCACGAATAGCATACTGACATTCGAGCTTGGTCCGAATGTCCTTGTCGATGAGGCGTCAGTGCAGTTGATTCTTGTCAAATTCAACGCCACAACTCCGGCCATGCTCGAGAGTGATCGCAAATTCCCCAATACGATTGCTTTTGGTGCGCCTTGGGTGATTTCCACTGTGCCAAAGTAAGAAGGGAATTTCCCGGCTTATGATCGAGGTGGTCAGCCTCTTCGACGTTTCAAGTGGGTAACAGGCGAGGCGCCTGAAGGTTGAGTCCGCCTGCTTTGAGGTAAGCGGCGAGCCGGAAGTAATAAAAGTTACGGAAGCCGCGGGCGATCCGTTTGGCCAGTTGCAACAAGCCGTTGATGGCTTCCATAACGCCGTTAGTCAGTCTGGTTTCCATGTAGGCTAAGATGCCATTGAAGTGGCGTTTAATGGTGCGAGCCAGATCGCGGAAAGCAGCCAGTCGCGAGCGCTGGGCCCAAGCCAGCCAGGCTTCGAGTTGCGACCGGTCGCTGCCAGCCAAAGCATCTTGCAAAAACTCACGCAAAGCCACCGCACGTCCCAAGGCCGGATAGGCGGCCATGAGTTGGGATCGACGTTCCTGCTGCTCGCTGTTGCTCGTTCACGCATTGCCCCGCAAAGCCCAGAGGCCACCGCGCAGATCGCCTCCTTTTCGTGCCAGATCCTTGCGCACTTTGTCCAAAGCTTGGCCAGCCATCTTCATGATGTGGAAGGCATCAAAGACCACGCGGGCCTCGGGAAAATACGCCGCGGCCCCGGCGATATAGGCCGGACTCATATCCATGACGATCTCGGTGATCTGCTCGGGCCGGCCCCCGTGCTTGGTCATGGCCGCGGCAAACTCGCCCAAGGTATCCGCCCCCCGATCCTTGGCCATCATCAGCAGATCAGTGCTCTCGGCATCGATCACGTTGGTCACGTAACGCCGGCCACGACGGGCACTGGTCTCATCAACCAAGATGCGCCGCACCTTGCTCCAGTCTTTGTCCCGGTGGGCGGCCGTCACGTAATGATCAATCACCCGCCACAGCCGATGGTCAGTGGTGCGCAGCAAACGCGCCGCGGCCGACACGCTCATCTGCTGGGCCAGCAACAAGATCATCCCTTCCATCATCAACGTGAACCCGCTGCCCGCCCGCGCCCAAGGCACTTCCACTTGCAAAACCCCGTGTTCGGCACATGTCACCCGCGGCACCCGCGCCCGCAAATCGGTGCGATGCTGCCAGAAGTCCAAATGCCGCCACTCTTTATCGACCGTGTCGTGCACCGCACAAAGCTGACCGCAGCGCGGACAGGCAAACTTAGTGCCTGCCGGGAAATCCAACTCCAGACGCAACTGCCGCTGCGGCACGTCCATCTCGCTTTTGATCACGTTCCATTGACCGCCCAATCCCAGGGCCTGACTGAAGAGTGTATTGGCATCCATCCCAGCCATCCTGAACGGCCGGACCACCGACTCCAAGTCGCACACCAACCGACCCGCCGGCCGTTCACTCCCTAAAGTTCCCCCCGAACGCCACCGCGGCGAGCGGCCCTTGACCAAATCAACCTACCCACTCAAAACGTCGAGGAGCCAGGTATAAACTCCATTACTACGTCGAGGAAGTGGCTGTTTGATATGAAGAGGGGGTATTACTCACCCTAGTTCGGACCGAATATGTTAAGCGCGGTTGGTCAGAAGAAGCAAAGCCGCGATCCAGTCACACCTTTCGGATTAAACGCTATTCCACTATCCCGTGGCCAACCGGAGCGCATCCGGTCGAACTGAAATGATCACTTTTCTTGCCCTGGTATTGCTGCTTTCCGCGGCGGGTCTGGCCGTGACGTCATTTCCGCTTCCCTCGTTCCCGGAGAATCTGCTGGCCTTCTGCAACTATGTCCTTGCGCAGATCGTCATTCTGTCAATTGTCCTCTCCGAGACCTTTGGCTTCAGCGCAAACGCATTCGTGCTCGGGCACCTTGGCCTTACCGGAATTGCCATAGCCGTTTGGACACTGCGGGGCCAGCCGGGACTCTCTGGCTTGGCGTCATATTTTCAACGTTTCCGCGCTCCCGGAGGGGAATCTCTCTGGCTCATCGTGGGGCTGGCCTTCGTCGTGATCGTTCTCCTTGGCCTGAATGCGGAGTTTTACCGCTTGGCACCCTCCATGAACAAAGATGCGCTGTCCTATCATTTGCCCCGGGCCTATTTTTGGCTGCAGCAGGGCAGTCTGCATTATCTTCCGACCATTGACTTTCGCTGGACCGAATTCCCGCCCAACTCCTCGATCGTCTTAATGTGGATGATGGCGGTGGGAATTGGCTTCGAATGGATGCATCTCCCGCAGGTTCTCGGGGCCATTATGATCGGCGTCGGGGTGTTCCGGCTGACCGTTCTTTGCGCTGGAGACCGGTTGGGTGCCACCCTTGCCGCACTGATCTGTCTCAGTTTTCCCGCAGCAATTTATCAAATGGGCACGTCCGGAAACGATCTTCTGGTTGGAGGAATGATTGTCAGCTGCATCTGCTTCGTGGCCCAGGCCTTTCGTCCGGGTTCCGGCCAGCCCGAGGTTCGGCGGTCCGCGGTGCAAGCAGGAATATCCCTGGGCCTGGGGGTGGGGACCAAGATCACCTTTCTGCTCTTTCTGCCGGGACTGGCCCTTTTCTCTCTGGGGACGCTTGCTCTTTTGGGGTGGAAGCAATGGCGCGCGAGGGCCGGTCTTCTCGTGGTGACCTGCGCTGTGGGCTTTGCTTTTCTCGGCGCCTATAGCTACGTGCAGAACCTCCGGATGATCGGCACGCCGGTCATGAGCCAGGAAACGAACTCCATTCTATCCAGCATCCCCGCAGAGTTATATTCGCCGCTGAGGAATGCCGTGCTATCATTATACCAAGCTCTGAGTTGGCATGGATTGCAAAGCAACGAAAACCAAGCGCTTCCGACGCTCCAGAGGCAGGTTATCTGGATGGTCAATGGTGGTTTAAGGCTGGGCTTGGAAACGATGGATAGTTTCAAGAGTGACGGCTGTCAGACTCAGCTTTTCACCGATGAGAATCGCGCCGGCTACGGGGTGCTCGGTTTTCTGATCTTACTAGCGTCCCCATTTGTTGGGGCGGCCGCCTTGTTTCAATTTCTCCGCGGACGTGAATTCACCGCCTATCTTCGCTGCGGTTTGGTCGTAATCGGACTGTCATTTTTCGTCGTCTTCAATTGGAAAATGTTTTGGGCCCCGACCAGCGCACGCTATCTCATCGAATATCTTCCAATTCTTGTGCCTTCTGCAGTTTGTCTGGTCGCCCGCCCCGCCTGGCTGCGTAACACAGTTTATGTCCTGGCGACGGGCTATGGCCTTTGGCTGCTGCTCTACTGCATCGTGCTCGAGCCGTCGCGCCAATCTCTCGTCGCCGCCGCCAGGGCAGGCAAAACGCCGTTTCATCAGCACCTCGCGGGAAGCTGGCTGCCGCAGCTTGAGGTCCTCAAGACGTCGGTTCCTCCCGGGGCCGCGATTGGTTATGCAGGAAGACTGGACTCCTGGGCCTTTGTCCTGCCCCGGGAACTGCCCGATCACAAGTTTCTTCTGCTCTGGCCCCACGAGATCGTGTCCGCCTTGAGTTCCGGTCGTGTGGCGGCCGTGGTGACCGAGCTTTTCCCCACGGACTTCACCCGCGTGCTGCCGCTTCCGGGAACGCTCCTGCGTCCGAAACAAGCTCTTCATGTCGCAGATCCCGAGTCGGCGCTGCGGAAAAATCTCAAAGCTTATGGACTCACCCTTGATCAGGAGCAGCAGTCGTTGAGCCTGGATTCCAAAGCCATTGCGTCATTCACCAACATTCATGACTTATGGCCCATGCCGCTGCGATATGGTCCGTTGGCGGGATTGGACCCGGACCATGACGATCACTTGCAATTCTGGATCCCGGCCGGAATGCTGCCCGGCGGGGATTCGGCACTCGAGGTCGATATTCCGCTCGATTCGGCATTTCCCGAGGGACTGATTTCTCATATTACCTGTAATTCACAGAATGTGCCGTTTTCCATCACCAACCACCGTTTGAATTTTTCCATCCCCGCGAACGTGCGACAAAGCGATGCCTTGTTGCAGGACTGCCGTGTTTATTTCTCCGGCGATGTCCTTGCCGTGGTGAAAAGCGAAGAGGATTTTCCGCAGATCAATCCGCTGTATTTCGGCTCGCCTTGGACAGTGCGGGTGACGGGCGAGTAACTGGAGAGTCCCCATGTCTCACGTTGTCATTCAAGTCCCCTGCTTCAACGAGGAGGAAACGCTGGCCCTCACCCTCTCCCAACTTCCGAAATCCCTGCCGGGTGTTGACAAGATTGAGGTCCTGATCATTGACGACGGATCACGCGACAAAACCTTGGAAGTGGCCCGCGCGAGCGGTGTCCAGCACACCGTCGTGCATGCCTCGAACCGGGGCCTGGCCGCGGCCTACACCAGCGGACTGAAGAAAGCCCTCGAACTCGGGGCCGATATCATCGTGAACACAGACGCCGACAACCAATACGTCGGTGAAGATATCGCCATGCTGGTCGAGCCGGTTTTGCAGAACCGCGCCGATATTGTCATAGGTACGCGGCCGATTCAGGAGATCGAACATTTTTCGCCCCTGAAGAAATTGCTCCAAGCCGTCGGAAGCTGGACCGTGCGCCGCCTCAGCAACACCACCATCGTGGACGCGCCCAGCGGTTTTCGCGCGGTCAGCCGCGAGGCGGCTAAACGATTGTTCGTCTATAACCGCTACACCTACACTATCGAGACCATCATTCAGGCCGGACTGCAGAATCTGCGCGTCGAGTCTGTTCCCATCCGCACCAACGGTCCCTTGCGTCCTTCCCGCTTGGTCCGGAACATGAGTGACTACGTGACCAGATCGGTCATCACCATGATCCGCATCTACACCATCTACCGACCCCTGCGGTTTTTTCTTTTTCTGGCCGCACTGATCGGTCTTCCCGGATTGATTCTCTTTCTCCGGTTTTTGTTCCTGTATGCCACGGGACACGCCGGTTACATCCAGTCGCTCACGATTGGAACTGCTCTCCTGACGGTGTCCGTCCTCCTCTGTCTGGCCGGAGTCCTGGCCGATTTGACTTCCGTCAACCGGCGCCTGCTGGAGGAGATCCGCCTGCAGCTAATTGAACTCAAGGAGAAGCCGAAAAAGTAACCATGGCCGACCAAGTTGCAGGTGGCCTTCTCTCACCGCTTCTCCGCCGGGCGCGTATCCGGGCGGCGCTTCCCCATTTGCGCGGCCGGATTTTGGATGTCGGCTGCGGGACCGGTGAGCTGGCCAAATGGTGTGAAACGAGCGGCTATTGGGGCGTTGATATTGATGAGGAATCGCTTGCATCGGCACGTGCGCAGAACCCGCGGCTCCGTTTCTCCACCGGTCTGCCCGAAGGGGAGATATTTGATACCATTGTGGGCCTGGCCATCATCGAGCACGTCGCAAATCCCCGGGAGTGGCTGGAGGATTTGAAGTCTCTTCTCGCTCCGGAAGGTAAAATTATCCTGACGACACCTCACCTGAGCATGGAGTCCATTCACCGGGCGGGAAGTGCCGTCGGCCTCTTCAGCCGTGATGCCGCCGATGAGCACGAAACATTGTTCGACGAAGCGACCATGCGGGACACCGCCGGCCTTGCTGGCTTTCGTCTGGCTCTCGCCAGGAGATTTCTGTTTCGCGCAAACCAGCTCTTTCTCTTGGAGCCACTGCCATGAAAGCTTCCCAGTTCCAACCCGCGGGAAATTACTACGACAAGTATCAAAGTAAGAATCCCGTCGAGCAGCATTTGATGCGGCGCTTCCTGCAATGTTTCGACCGGCTCGCGACAATGGCGGCCGTTCACGATGCCCACGAAGTCGGCTGCGGCGAAGGCAATCTCGCCATGCGGCTGGCGGAACGCGGGGTGTCGGTTCGCGGATTTGATATCTCGCCTGAAGTCATCGAGACCGCAGTGAAGAACGCCCGGGCGCGGGGATTCGAAATTCCCTATCGCACGGGCAGCATCTACGAATTGCAGTCGCCGTCGGACTCCGCTTCCCTGATCGTCTGCTGTGAAGTGATGGAACACTTGGAAGAGCCGGATCGCGCGCTCTCCATTCTTGCGTCTGTGGCCCGTCCCTACCTCCTAGTCAGCGTTCCCCGCGAGCCGATTTGGCGAATGCTCAATCTGCTGCGCGGCGCCTATATCTCCCAGGCAGGCAACACGCCGGGCCATGTTCAACACTGGTCAACGAGGGCGTTTGTGAGATTTCTGCGAGAGAAGTTTGAAATCATCAAAGTGCAGAAACCTCTTCCGTGGACCATGGTCCTTTGCCGGGTACGAAAAAACTAGATGTGCGGAATCACAGGATTTTTTGGTCCTCAAATCCCAGACCTACGTCTGCTCGAGGATATGGCCGCCGCCATCAAGCATCGCGGTCCGGATCACACGGGATTCTTGCTGGAGGAAAATGTCGGGCTGGCGATGAACCGGCTTTCCATCATCGATCTGACCGGCGGAAACCAGCCCATGCATTCCCCGGATCGTTCCATCAGTCTGATCTTCAACGGGGAGATCTACAACTATCGGGAGTTGCGCGGCCTGCTCGAACCGCATTGTGTCTTCCGCACCCAATCCGACACCGAGGTCATCCTTCAAGGCTATCTGATGTGGGGCGTAGGGATCTTTGAAAAACTCAATGGGATGTTCAGCATCGCCCTCTGGGACAGGTCGGCGAAGCGGCTGACCCTTGCCCGCGACGCAGTCGGAATCAAACCGTTATTCTATTTGATGACCGGAGAGACGCTGTATTTCTCCTCTGAACTCAAGAGTTTCACCAGGCCCCGGCTGGCAACCACCGCGAATTGGACTGCGGTGCTGGCCTTTCTTTCCGCCGGTTATGTTTTTCGTCCTGACTCGGCGTTGGAAGGCGTGCGTCAGGTCGAGCCGGGAACGGCCATGTCCATCAATCTGTCCCTGCAAACAGAAGTGAAGCGGTTCCGCGCATTGGGAACAGCTCCGGTTGCGCCCACGGCCGTCTTCGATCCCACCAAGCCCCCGGGTGCGCAAGTGCGGAACGCCGTGGCCGATGCCGTGGAAAGGCAGACCATCGCGGATGTGCCCTTTGGACTGTTGCTTTCGTCCGGCATCGACTCGATGACCATTCTGGCGGCGTTGCGTGAAAGGGGACTAACGGATGGACTCAATACATTTACCGTCTCGTATGGAGACAGTTCGTTTTCCGAGGACAAGGTCGTCAGTCGTCTGGCCCGGGAGTGGAATCTGGTCAATCATCAGCTCGAACTCTCGTCCGCGCAGGTGGAGGACAGCCTCACGGACATTTTCGAGACGTTCGACAACCTGGAGTTGCTGCCAACCTGCGTGGCCATTCATGCCGTTTCTCATCTGGCCGGAAAACAATGCCGGGTCCTGCTGGCGGGAAATGGAGGAGATGAGTTGTTTCTTGGTTATCCCACCTACCGAGCCACCGCCCTGATGCACCGCTTTCCCCTTTTGGGAGCTCTGGCACCATCGCTTCGGCGCCTGGCTGATCTTTTTCCGGTGGCGGATGGCTATCTCACCGCCGGGGAGAAACTCCGCCGCTTCACCGCGTCCGCCGGTCCCGATCCGCTCGCATCGCATTTGCAATGGAGGCATGTCTTCACCCATGACGACCTTGAGGATTTGCTGGCGGGTTCTTCCGGCCTTCCGTCCGCCGGCGGGATTTACCAAAGCCAGCGGAGATTTCACACCGCGGCCGCGGAAGCCGGATTCGAAGCGGAGGATGCCTATATGATGGGCGATCTGCAGACCTGGTTGGTGGACTGCGGATTGATGATGTGGGACAAGGCCGGCATGAGTGCTTCCGCAGAAATCCGGGTGCCGCTTCTGGACAATGATTTGCTGGATTTCCTTATTCCCATTCCCCGCCAGATTCGAGCACCCGAGATTGGCAGCAAATCCTTTTTCAAAAGCCTCTACTGGGACGCCCTTCCCAAGTATGTCACCGACCAGCCCAAGCACGGATTCCAGACGCCGATTGCGACATGGCTCCGTGGGAGATTAGGTGGGGTTTTTGAAGAGCTGACCGACAGTCTTCCGGCAGACATTTTCAACCGGGACTACATCGCCGGATTGTGGCGGGATTTCCAATCGCGCAAAAAAGACAATTCCCTGCGGCTCTGGACCTTGGGTTGCCTGGCCGGTTGGTCAAAAGTCCATCAGATAAATTTTGCACCGCTGCCTGATCAAAGTTAGACAAACCCACTTCCTGCACCATTTTCTATGAACAACGCCATCTCATTTGTGCCGCCTGCTGAATTGCAGCGCATTCTCACCCTGAGTCCCGTATTTCCCGTAACCCGGCTCTTCGCCACGGTCTCCCGCATCAACACGCTTTATCTGGTCGCGCGGGCGGGCTCGGGTCACCTCGGCAGCAGCTTTAGCGCGATGGATATCGTGAGCTGGTTGTTTCTTAACGAGTTGCAAAGGGAAGACCCGGCGGACCCGTGCACAATCTCCGACGTGTATTTTTCCTCCAAGGGACACGACGCGCCGGGATTGTATTCGGTGATGATCGGCCTGGGGATTCTGCCTTTTGAATCCATTGACAAACTGCGCCGCTTGAACGGGCTGCCCGGTCATCCCGATGTCAAAACGATTCCCGAGGTCCAAACCAACACCGGATCACTCGGAATGGGGGTGTCCAAGGCTCACGGCATGGTCCTGGCCAATCGGCTCCAAAACCGCAAGCAGGCGATCTACGTTCTGACCGGCGATGGGGAACTGCAGGAGGGGCAATTCTGGGAATCCTTGCAGCCGGCGGCCAACAACGAGCTCGGTGAAGTCACCGTCATCGTGGATCATAACAAACTTCAATCGGATACGTTTGTTTCCGATGTCAGCGACTTGGGTGATCTGGAGGCGAGATTCCGCGCTCATGGATGGGAGGTGGCCCGATGCGACGGTCATGACCTCGATGCGCTGGCCGGAATTTTCGCCAAATTCAAAGCGATCACCGACCGGCCCAAGGCGATTATCGCCGACACGAAGAAGGGATCTGGCGTCAGTTTCATGGAACCCGGCGCGATGAAGAATCCGCGCCTTTACTCCTTTCACAGCGGCGCCCCCGACCAGGCCACCTATCTGGCCGCGCTGGACGAATTGGTCCAATCGGCCAACTCGCAACTGGCCGCCCTCGGCGCGGAACCGCTGGTCTTGGAAAGCAAAGAGCGCCCGCCCCGTGTTCTGCCCGACAAGCCGGACAAACTGATCGAGGCCTACTCGCGCGCCCTGGTCGCAGCGGCGGAAAAGAACGAAAGGATCGTCGCATTGGATGGCGATCTGGCCCTCGACTGCGGGGTGTTGGAGTTTGAAAAACGCTTTCCGGACCGCTTCTTCGAATGCGGCATCGCCGAGCAGGACATGGTTTCCCAGGCGGGCGGAATGGCTTTGAAAGGTTTGCTGCCCATTGTGCATTCGTTTTCCTGCTTTCTTTCCACCCGGCCGAATGAACAGATTTTTAACAATGCCACCGAGGGCACGAAGGTCGGCTATGCCGGTTCGCTGGCCGGATTGCTTCCGTCCGGACCGGGACACTCGCATCAATGCGTGCGGGACATCAGCTCCGTCGGGGGAATCGCCCGGCTCGTTATGGCCGAGCCGTCCTGTGAGAAGGAAGTCGAGTTGCTCTTCGATTATTGCGTCAATCGGCAGGCCGAGAATTTCTATCTCCGGCTGGTTTCCATTCCCCGTGCCATCCCGTTCCAATTGCCCTCGGATTATCACGTGGAAAAGGGCCGGGGTGTGACCCTGTTGGAGGGAGAGGATGCGGTTGTTTTTGGCTATGGCCCGGTCTTGCTTCCTGAAGCCTGGCACGCAGCCAGGGCTTTGGAGGATTCGCAGGGCCGAAAAATCCGCCTGGTCAATCTTCCCTGGCTCAATCGCATCGACCTTAACTGGCTGAAGGAAACGGTGGGTTCCACGAAGAAAGTCATCACGTTGGACAATCACCTGATTGCCGGCGGGCAGGGGGAAAAGATCGCTGCGGCCTGTGCGCAGCTCGGGTTGCCGATTCAATGGTCACCCATCGGCTTGGAGGACGTTCCGCGCTGTGGTCAAAACGACGAGATCTTGGCCTTCTACCGGCTCGATGCGGCCGGACTCGCGGCGCGATTCACAGAGATTATTGCCAAGTAACGCATTAGTTGCCGGGGCGGTCGCCGTCCGGCTCGGTAAATGAAAATCGGCGTCATTGATCTGGCCTCGGGGGGATGGACGGCCGGAGGTGTTTTCAGTTCGCTGGTCGCGCGGTCTCTGCAACTGCGCCGCAATGAGCCGGATACGGTTTCGGTTTTATCCGCTTCGGAACCAACGGGTGCTCTGCGCGATCTGCCACGCATCCGTCCCCGCCGGGCCCGCTATGGCCGGGGGGAACATTTTCTTCGCAAGCTGACGGGAAACCTTAAACCGGCCCGCCTCCCCTTCACTGCGGATGTGCACGGACTGGATGTCCTGCTTCCCGTCATCTATCCGACTGCGGAGGAGGATATCGCTCCACGCGGACGCTGTGCCTCGGTGGGTTGGATTCCGGATTTTCAGCATGCGCGTCTCCCGGAATTTTTCGATCCCAGAGAAATTGAAGATCGCAAAGAAGCCTGCCGCCGCTGCGCCCGTTGGCACGACCTGGTTTTGCTTTCCAGCGAATCGGTCCGCCGGGATTTTGAAGAGCAACTTCCGGAGTATGCAGTCAAGGCCCGCGTCCTTCCCTTTCCTTCTTCCCTCGCCTTGGCAGACTTAACGGAACCGGTGTCGGATTTTCGAGTCCGTCTCGGTGTCCCGGAAAAATACCTCTTGGTCGCAAACCAATTCTGGGCGCACAAAAATCATGACGTTGTCATCCGGGCGATGTCCGAACTTCACCACCGCGGACACCCGGCCTGCGTGGTCCTGGTGGGAAATATGTTTGATCACCGCGGTGGCAACCGCTGTGTGGCCTCCGATGTCTTGCAGAGTCTTTCCCGTCATGATCTCGGGCAAAAAGTAAGGATGCTGGGCCGCGTTTCGCACGACGACTTGGTCAGCCTCCTGCGTCACGCCGGCGCCATCATCCAACCCTCGCGTTTCGAGGGATGGAGCACCACCATTCAGGATGCCAAGGCTCTCGGCCGCCCACTCATTTGTTCGGACATTCCGACTCATCGGGAACAGGCCCCGCAGGCGGAGTTTTTCCCGGTCGACGACTACCGAACGCTGGCGGATATCATTGAGAAAAACTGGAAATCGCTGGGGGCCCGGTTCGATGAAGCCCACGAACGCGCGGCTCTCGGCGCCGAGCGGAAATTGCTTGCCACCTACGGCGAGGCGCTTTGGGACCTGTGCCGGGAAGCGAGGCAGATCCGTGACCATGATCTCAACGGGCAACCATGAAGATTTCCGTCATCACCCCCTGCCGTAACGCCGCCCGCCGGTTGCCCCGAACCGTTCGCTCCGTTTTTGAACAGAACGGATTAGTAGACGGGCGGATGGAACTGGAATACATCATCATTGATGGGGATTCCTCGGATGGAACGCGGGAGTTGGCCAAAACCTGGCGCGACGTAACTTTTCTTTCCGAACCGGACGCGGGCATGTTCGATGCCCTGGCCAAGGGCCTGCAGCGATGCACGGGTGACATCGTCACCTATCTCAACGCCGGCGATGTGCTGCACCCCGAGGCTTTCAGTCTGGTTCATCAGTTGATGAGCGATGAGAAAATTGCCTGGCTGACCGGCAGTAATTGCAAAATCAACGAGGCGGGGGAAGTTATCGATTTCTGGAAACCACCCAGGTTTCGCCGCGAATATGTGCTTAATGGCACTTATCTGCGTGGCTATCCTCACCCGAACATCCAACAGGAAGGGACGTTTTTCCGGCGTGGGTTGCTGGAGGGAATGGATTGGGATAAATTTCGCTCTTACAAGCTGGCGGGGGACTATTTTCTCTGGACGCATTTTGCCACGCGAACCGAACTTCACTCGGTCCGCAGCATTCTGGGATGCTTCCAAGTGCACGCGGGGCAGTTAAGCGAAGACATCGCAGGCTATAAGGCTGAAACCGACCACATGATCCGGGTGGAAACACCACGGGAAAAAATCACGCGGTATTGGGAGTTTGATTGTCCGCCGATTCTCAAGGGCTTGGTTTGGTCTCATACCCTCGGGCAGTCCAAGGCGCGGGTCTTCAAATTCGATGAACGCGCCGGTCGCTGGATCACGCGATAAAGCAGCCAATGAACACCATTGCGTTTCTTTGGATTGATTCCTGTCCCAATGCGCGGCTTGGGCGCGCGCAGGTTTTGTTGAAGGAAAGCGTGCTCGCCCTCGGTTTGAAGCCCGTTTGTTTCGAGTGCGGTCCCGCCATGGTCAAATTCGCCGATGTGCTTCGGTTTGCCCGCGAGCATACCAAGGGTGATTCCTTCGTTTGGTGCAATTCCGATGTGATCCTTACGCGCGATCCTTATGAGACAAACGACCTCACGAAGGTTCATGGATTTCATCGCCGCGAAATCCCGGGCGGAGAGATTTGCGACGGAGAAGACATGTACCTCATCCCCAATGACATTTGGGATGATCTTCTTTCCAAGGATATTCCCGACCTCTGGTGCGGCGCGACTCATATCGATTGGTGGCTGACCAACGCGGCTTGTCTCGGGCGGTGTTACGAATCCCACACAGGATTCATCGATCACATTTCCCACGAGACGAGCGGAGCCTCGAAGAGGAAAACCAACAAATTTTATCGCCACAACATCAGGCAATATAACAAGTGGGCGTCTAAGCAAGGCGCGACCGTTTTCCTCGAAAGGATTGAGCTTCCGATCGTCGGGGAGTCGCTTTCACCCCTGACCGACCTCTGGCGGCGCTATGCGAAACATGCGGCATGCTAGTTGTTATGCTGACCAGTGCTGTGGGGTTGTTTTTCACCGTTGCGCTTCTCGCGGCCTTGGCTTCGGTGGGAAAATACAACGCATTGGTCACCTTGAGAAAAAGATGCTGGGAAGCGCGGCAGGAAATCTACCAGTGCGACCTGCAGATCCTCGCGCAAATGCGCGCGTTGTTGCAGGCTGGCAGGATACATCTGCCAACCGAGGCAGATATCCTTTGCGATGAGTTCGAAGCTGCAGCTCATCGCAGCGCTGCCATGCTTGATGAGCTGAGTGCCGTGAACGAGGCTGATCGAGCACGCCGTCGAATCTTGGATTTTCCCACCGGTGAGTCGGTGGCAAATATTGCGCGGGCTCTTGGGAACTACAACAAACGCGTCGCGGCGTTCAACCGGTCGCTGAGTTCGCCGATAGGCCGGATTTTTGGACTTTTCGGCAAGCTTCGTCCCGTCCCACCAGCCACCGAAATTCCTTCGGTATGAAGATCACCATTGGCAACCCTGATGGACGCGCGGCTTTGTCCTTTGCTTGCCTTTGGTTGAGGCGCCGCTCTTTTGTTGTCGGAAGGTGCTAACCCGCATATTTCACGGAGTAAAAGATGCGCCGCGTCCAAGTTCTTTTGACCAAACAATTTGGCGACGGGGTTAACCCCGATAGGCCTGATGATATCAGGCCGTATCGGCCCGTTGGGCGGATATTTCATGCCCGGCATGAAGTATCCGGGCAAGCGAATGCGTGGGGCACACATGGCTACGAAAACCATCGCAGTTGATCTCGCTGCTTCTGACCGGCTCACTTCGGCTAGAGCATCCGCAAAAGAGTCTTTTTCCAGTGTGATCCGCCGTGCGGATTGGCCAGCCAGCTGCACATCCGGTTCTGATCTGTTGGATTTGATGGATTACTTGCCGCCCTTGCCAAGCGGCATCATCGACGAACTCGAGGCGGCGCAGAAGCAGGACAATCCGCCTGCGGACAAATGGCACTGATTGCCGCAGACACGACTTTTCTCATCGATCCTGTGAATGCCAATCTGCGAATCGTAAGCGCCTGTGATTTATCCTACTTCCCCGGCCTCTGTTTGACGCTGAGTTCGGCGCTCGTCCACCTTCCGGAAGCCATGTTTCCACAAATCACGGTGATCCACGAGGGACTATCGCGTTGGCACGAACGGAAACTTACACGTCTACTCAAAACGCACTGTTCCGATGCGGAAATCGATTTCTATCCGATTTCTTTATCCAAAACAAAACTTCCTGATGCTCCCGGACTTCACCCGCTCGCCTATGCGCGCTTGCTTGCACCAGGAATCGTCGACGAAGCCCGCTTTATCTACCTCGACAGCGACCTCTTGGTGCTCCGGGATGTCTCGCCTTTGATCGAATTGCTGGATGGTCGGTGCTTAGCGGTCGCACCGGTTTGCGGGATTCTGGGTGACGATTGTCCGTGGCTTGATCCTTCGAAAATGCGTCCGGACGATCCTTACTTCTGTTCGGGCATCATGGCGGTCGACAAAGCGCGCTGGCAGGCAAATCAGATCACGGAGCAGTCGATCGCCTTGGCTGACAAAGAACCGGAGAAGTGCAAGCATTACGACCAGACAGTCCTTAACTTTGTGCTCCACGGCATGGTCAAGTGCGTGGATGAAAGCTGGAGCTGGAACCATTGGCGCTTCGACAACATGCCGGATGGCCCTGTCATTTTGCACTACATCACGGGAGGCAAGCCATGGCTTGCTCCCCTTGGATACGGAGCCCGGGGTCTGTGGCTTCGTTCCTTCGAAAAACTTTGCGGAGATTTTCTTCCGGGTGAGTGCTTGAAGACCAAAACCGCCGCCAAGGCGAACGGTTATGCACGATCTTTGCAGGCGTGGGCCGGGGGCGCCGTTGATGGCAGCGCTGCAGGGAGACTTCTTGGCGGTAAGGCTGAGGAATGGCGCTGGGCAGCAAGGAAGGCGAGGGAAGAACGAAGCGAGGCAACGGCCCGAGTCATGACCAGAGCGCTTGAACGCCTCGACCGTCAGGTGAAAGCGGTTATCCCGAACCCCGTGTCCGCATGAGGATAACCGTGAACAGTCCCGACGGGCTGGGGGATTTTATCCTGCGCCTGCCTCTGGTCGAAGCCCTGCTGGCCAAGGGCGGCCGACTGCAACTGGTCATGAGGCCGCCGGCAGCGGATCTTGCGAAAGAACTTTTTCCGGAGACTGAGGTGTTGGTGTTGGAGAAATGTCCGTTCCACGCGGAAACCAAGAAGTTGCGACATCCGTTCCGCGGCGAAATCGCGCAGATCCGGCGGTTCGCACCGGACCTGTATGTTGCCGCTGCCTTCCAACCGAATTTTTTCGATGAAGTTTTCTTGGAAGAAAACCGGGATATAAGTGCCGCAGGATTCGTCGCCGCGGACCGTCTCTGGCCGTCGGACACTTCAGTCGATCCCCGCGAAATGGCGGCACGTTATGCGGTGCGCGTCCAGGTTCCGGTTGCAATGCCGGAGGGCGAGAAAAACCGGCGTATGGCGTCGGCTCTTACGGGAGGCGATTTCACACCGGCCACAACGCGCATGCCAAGCGCCCGAGATTTGGAGGCAGCGCGCCACATTCTCAAAGCCAATGAAATCAAGGAGCGCGATTTCATCGTCGTTTGCGCAGGCAGCCGTCCCGGGTTGCTTATGAAAGATTGGGGGGAGAAAAATTGGGCCGCACTCCTCGCGGAAATCAGTCGCGAAGAATCACGCGCGTTTGTTTTTGTCGGAAACCCCAAGGAAGAAGCTTCCATTGCCAAATTACGCGGCGCCATGGCCGCCGGGTCGCGCCACGTCAGCCTTGCTGAATCGCCCCTCGATATCGCCGTGTCCTACGCTCTTCTTTCGTTGGCATCCGTTTACGTGGGACGCGATTCGGGCATCATGCATCTCGCGGCCCTGACTGGAACTCGGTTGCTTGCGGTCTTTTCGGGAGGACATTGGCCGCGTTTCGTGCCGGAGTCCAAGCGCGGGATCATCCTGACCCGAAAAGCGTCCTGTCGCGGTTGCAATTTCTATTGTCCTTATCCCGAGCCTTGGTGCGCCACGAGTGTCCCGGTCGAGTCAGTGCGGGAAGCATGGAACGACTTGCCCACGGTTCAATCCTTGGAAATCCGCGAGCTACCCGAGGAGGGGGCGCCGTTTTCCCGGATACCTGCGTCGGAAAGAGACGAATTTGTCCGCCGGGGCTTCGACACCGCGCGCGATGCGGTCAAGCGACTACATCGGGGCAACCAGTTGGCCCGACTCTTGAAATGGTCGTAATCACGGAATGATGACTGCACAACAATGCGCGGTCCGCAGCGCCAACTGCACAGATTTTCGGCCGTTGCTTTTGGCCGTAATCTTGAAAAGTGATTTAAAAAACGATGATACGGATCTCACCCTTGGAAAAAGAGGCGATCTTGGAGCATGTGTCCAGTTTCGCGCCGGGTAGCGGGGTTTATCTCTTCGGCTCACGGAAAAAGTCCTCAGCCTGAACGATGCATTTGAACCACGGATTACACAGCGGAGGCTTGGCGACACGGCCCCAAGTGCCTGAACCCGCCCCTTGGCGGGTGTGTGCTGGGAGTAATTGCAGGGTTTTCAGACTGGTGGATCGCGATGTCCCTATCGCGATTTTCCCGACGAGGAATCGCGCCGGGACGGCGCGATCCACCTTTGCTTTGGCTCATGGCCGCATAACACTTCGAGTTAGTCGGGAGGCAAATGGTGTCCAGAGGGATGACGGTCGATGACTGGCCTCAGGAGCCACTCACCAAATGGTGAGATGTCTGCCCGTAAACCCTCTGTCTCACATCCCTCTGTGATCAGTGCCATCCGTGGTTAGAGCGTTTTCGGTTCAAGCTTTGACACCATGTGTCCGGGGGGGGTTCTTTGTTTTCGTGGCATCGGCCCCGCGGCTGCGGGGCCGATGATGTCCGGTCTTCACGGCTAGGATGCCCGTGCCACTATATGATTTGTCCGTAAAATGAAAAACCAGTCCGAGAAAATATTGGTTGCCGCTCGCGGCACTTTGACCCGGGGAGCAGATCTCGAAAGGGAGGAACGAGTTCTTCGCATCGGCAATCTGACCGGTCTGCGCGAAGAGAATGGGAAGTTTCGCAAAGCTAATTTCGAAAGAGGGCTGCTGCTGGACGGCCTCGTGGAGGCTCTTCAACCGCGTGAAGTTTTGGAGTTGGGAACAGGCCGCGGCCTTGGGGCTTTTGTCATGGCTGCCACGCCCAAAAAAAATCACGACATCAGCATCATCACGCTCGATGTCCTGACGACCGATACCAAGCAGCATTGGCCCATCGAAAGCGA
>Ga0315902_10000882_pt1 | contig 49639 bp, 37 predicted proteins | sample LakEriMetagenome_9_FD_203523 | JGI IMG/M metagenome (GOLD analysis project Ga0315902, IMG submission 203523) | Freshwater fungal communities from buoy surface, Lake Erie, Ohio, United States - Buoy 12 MA117 | ecosystem: Environmental > Aquatic > Freshwater > Lake > Lake biofilm | place: USA... | reverse complement strand
ACATCAAGATGCCTACGCTTCCTTACGATGGAATCCACCACATCGATATGCACATGAAGTTGGTGGATGAGGAGACACTCCTCGTTTCTGAGTATCCAGCGGGAGTCGCCGACGGGCCGCAGATCAACGCCAATATCGAATACGTGTTGAGCAATTACCAGAGCGTTTTTGGGACACCCTATCGCGTTGTGCGCATTCCGGCGCCACCGAGCACGCAAGGAAATTACCCCGATAATCAAGGCGCCTACCGCACATATACAAACGCTGTGTTTGCCAATAAGACCATCATTATTCCGACCTACCGCGAAGAATACGACACCACTGCCTTGCGCATATGGGGTGAAGTTTGTCCCGGTTACACGCTGGTAGGTATCGATTGTGATAACACCAACAACAATATTATCAGTCAAAGCGGAGCTATCCATTGCATCACTCAAACGGTGGGAGTAGCCGACCCGTTGCTGATTTCTCATCAGTCGTTGCATGACACCTATGATGTGGTGAATCCGTATCTCGTATCAGCGTATCTCAGCCATCGCTCTGGAGTTGAGCGCGCAACGTTATATTGGAAAACCGCAGCAGATGCCGCATTCAGCGCCGTGGATATGCAAGTGAATGGGAATAACTGGGAGGCTTCCATTCCTGCCCAAGCGGCGGGAACGCGCATCGATTACTACGTCGAGGGTGAGTCAGTCAGCGGTAAAATTCAGGTACGTCCCATGCCTGCACCGACCGGATTTTGGTCGTTTGACGTGCTGGGTGAAGTGTCAGCGGTCAACGAATTTGAATCGACGCTCCTCCAGCGCGTGTTTCCGAATCCCGCCGGTGCTATTACCTGTGTTGAGCTGGAGGCCAAACAAACTAGCACGGCGAACGTAGCGCTTTACGACTTGACCGGTCGCATGATACAAACCCTACACAACGGAATGCTCCAAGCAGGTACTTCCAAATTTTTCTTTGATGCGTCAACCGTTGCCCCCGGAGCCTATCATATATCAGTTGAAACCACAGTTGGCAGACATAGCTTGGCCGTGATGATTAAATAAACGTGGAGACTAAAAAACTCATACCGGAAGAAGCCATTGCATCTGCTACGCGTTTGCAGAAGGATAATCCTATCGTTGGATTGCTTTCCAAGGTCGCCCGCATCGATAAGGTGAATGAGTTATATGCGCAAATTTGTGAGAGTCCCGGTATAGAAAGCATTGAGAAGTTATTCGAACTGTTAGAGCTGGAGTTGGAGATTGATGAAAAGCAGTTGGAACACATTCCGAAATCAGGGCCATTCATCATTGTATCGAATCACCCGTTTGGAGCATTGGATGGATTAGCTATGCTTCTCGCCATTGCGCGCGTCCGTCCGGACTTCAAGGTGATGGCGAATTTTCTGCTTCGCAATGTGGAGCCTATCAAAGATTATTTCATTGCAGTGAATCCGTTCGAATCTCGTCGGGAAGCCTATTCCAACCTAACAGGTTTGAAAGCGGTCATGCATCATTTGGAATCGGGCATGCCGCTGGGCATTTTTCCGGCAGGAGAAGTTTCCACTTTTCAGAGTGAGTTGCAGACCATCGCCGATAAGAAATGGGCGAGTTCCGTCATTAAGATTGTGCGTAATGCCAGAGTACCGGTGATTCCGTTATTCTTTGATGGCCGTAATTCCCGCGTGTTTCATTTGTTGGGCATGATACACGCGAATCTCAGGACACTTGCACTTCCTGCAGAAATGCTGCGCAAGAAAGGTGAAGTGATTCGATTGAAAATCGGTAAGCCGATTCAACCGAAAGACACCGAAATGTTCACCAACTTGGATCAATACGGCCGTTACCTGCGCGCAAAGACCTACGCATTGGGCAGTTCATTCGATGTGCGTCGTGATTACTTCCGATTGTTCCGCATTGCCAAGACACCTGAGCCAATCATAGATGCTGTTGATTCAATGCTGATTCGAAAAGAGATTGACGGAATCCAATCGTTTCGCACGCTTTCTTACGACAACTTTGATTGCTATGTCGTAGGCAGTGAATACATCCCCAACATTCTGCAGGAAATTGGTCGTCTGCGCGAGGAAACTTTCCGTGCAGTAGGCGAAGGAACCAACAAGAGCATTGATCTGGACGAGTACGATTTGTATTACCATCATCTCATTCTTTGGGATCGTGAAAAAGAGCGCATCGCCGGGGCCTATCGTGTAGGCAATGGCATGCAGATTATGGAGCGATATGGTAAAAAGGGGTTTTACATCTCATCCTTGTTCCGCATGAACAAACAGATGGATGGCATGCTTAGTGAGTCACTCGAATTAGGGCGATCGTTTATCGTGCAAGATTACCAGCGTCATCGCTTATCACTCTTCTTACTATGGAAAGGGATCCTGTTTTATTTGCTTTCCAATTCGCATTTCCGTTACATCATTGGTCCGGTCTCCATCAGTAATCAGTACCAGGATGTTTCGAAAGAATTGATCATTCAATTCATCACGCGTCATCACTTCGATCATGTAATGTCGGAACATGTCGAGCCACGCAATGCTTTTCGTCCGAAAGTGAAACACATCGACACGGAGGCATTGCTTCAATCCACGCAGGCCGACATCAAAAAGATGGATCGCATCATCAGTGAAATCGAGCCTTCGAGCTTTACCATGCCCGTGCTCTTGAAGAAATACCTCCAGCAAAACGCTAAGATTATTGCCTTCAATTGTGATCCGAAATTCAATCATGCTTTGGATGGATTGATGTATCTCGACATGATGAATTTACCTGCAGACACCATCGAGACGCTTCAGCGTGAAATGGTGAGTTAGGCAGCACTTCGAATGTCCTATATTGGTCGTCATAATTTGACTACCATGGCTACTAATCGTCGCAAATTCATCAAGACATCTGCCGCAACCGGTCTCGGACTCGGTCTCGGAATGTTGCATCGCGCGTTTTCTCAAACACAAGACACACCGGCGCCTCCGGCTGATATTTACAAAGAAGGTTTGGTGCTTTCTACCTGGGATGCCGGCTTAGCGGCGAATGCATCGGCTTGGGAAGCGATGCTTGCGGGAGGAAATGCACTAGATATGGCCGAGAAAGGTGTGAATGATACGGAGGCCAACCTTTCAAATCTTACCGTTGGTCTGGGTGGTTTTCCGGATCGCGAAGGGAAGACCACACTCGATGCCTGCATCATGGATAGTCAAGGAAATGCAGGTAGTGTGATGTTTTTGGAACACATCAAGCATCCGGCTTCTGTTGCGCGACGTGTGATGGAGAAAACTCCGCACGTGATTCTTGTGGGTGAAGGCGCCTATCAATTTGCATTAGCAGAAGGCTTCAAGCATGACGACTATGTGGGAGAAGAGGCCCAAAAAGCTTACAAGGAATGGTTGAAGACTAGCCAATACAAGCCCATCATCAACATCGAGAATCATGACACAATTGGGCTGTTGTCGATGGACATGAACGGTGACATAGCCGGCGCCTGCACCACCAGCGGCATGGCCTTCAAGATGCGGGGGCGCGTGGGTGATAGTCCTGTCATTGGTGCCGGACTTTATGTTGACAATGAAATCGGAGCAGCCACCTCCAGCGGATTAGGTGAAGCGGTCATTCGCACGTGCGGTTCTTTTCTGGTCGTTGAAATGATGCGTCAAGGAGCAACTCCGCAAGAAGCGTGTGAAGAGGCGGTACGACGAATTCAATTAAAACACGCGAACTACAAAGATTTTCAAGTAGGCTATCTGGCGATAAATAAAGCAGGGGATATAGGTGCTTATGCGATTCACCCTGGTTTTACCTATTCGCTGCACAAGGCTGGAAGCAACAAGGTCTATCGCGCTTCCAGTTTGCTGGAGCAGTAATACGCTATCAGAAATTTGCCAATGTTGACCGAACTTCTTCCAACACGGTAGCGGGGCCCCCGAAATGTTCTACCATTTTCGTTTCAGGCGAAAAAGACTTGATTGCTGTTGCAATTTTGATACGATCATGCGGGTCCACGCCGCCGCCGATAACGACAAGCTGCGGTTGATTGGATTTGATGTAATCGAGCGCTTGCGCCAACACCACCGAACCGGAGCACTTGAACTCTGCTTTCTCCAGTTGTGTGCTCACATTCGTCACGATATAATCATGCTTACCAAATACAAGCACATGGAGCATGTCGGTGTTTACCATTGCTGTTTCGGTGAGATTTAGTTCCATATTGTTTTCGACTATATTGCGAATGTAAATAAGAGGCAGTTCAACTTTGTCCACAAAAATTCAACAATTGCAGCGCCTTAAATCCCTCTTCCTTCTTTCCCGCCCTTTGAATTTGTTCATTGTGGGCATTACCATGTACATCACGCGGCACGTGGTTTTGACAGATGTATTGTCGAAGGGATTCAGTGGTGAATTCATTCTCAACAATCTAGCTTTTGGATTTCTTGTTATGGCTGCCATGCTCATTACAGCTGCGGGCAATATCATCAATGATTATTTCGACCAAAAGGTGGATAAAATCAATAAGCCCAACAGGGTGTTCATTGGTAAAACCATTTCGCGCAGGGCTGCTATTTTGCTGCATCAGTTGTTGAATGTGATAGCAGTCGCACTGGTTGGCTACGTTTCCTTTCAACACGGCTACTGGTTGCCAATGATTTTTCCGATCATCATCATTACGATGCTATGGTTTTACTCACCGGTACTAAAGAAAAAACCGGTAATGGGAAACCTCCTGGTGGCGCTATGCACCGCACTTGTTCCGGTATTCGCGGTGATTTATGACGTCCAACTTTTAGAGCAATCACTCAAAGCAGTTTCGCATAACTCTACCAATCTGTTCTACTACACGTGGTTCTGGATTCTGGGCATTGGAGGTTTTGCATTTGTATTAACGATGATTCGCGAAGTGGTGAAGGATGCTCAGGATATTCCGGGCGATAGCACAGCGGATTATCACACGCTGCCTATCATTTGGGGAACTGCGCGCATCAAGCGTTATGTGCTGGCTTGGATGATGGCGTTTGCGATTATGACCGGCATTTGTATGATGCGTTTGACGGAAACCCGCGATATAATGCTATTCACAGGTTTGTTAGTACTTCCTTGGATAATGGCATTATACAAGTTAAAGGGTGCCGGCACCCCTGGTGATTTCGCCGGAGTGAGTTTTTGGATTAAAGCACTTATGCTTGGCGGACTATTGTTGCTGTTGCTGATTTTATGATTGCACATGCGCAGCCTTTGGAACTCGCAGCAACAGAAGAAGCCCTACTACAAAGAATGCAATGAGTGCAAGTATGCTCATACGCATCGATCCGAAAGCGCCCTCAATGTAGCCAAAGGAAAGCAGCCCGATGATGAGACCCACTTTTTCAGTTACATCATAGAAGCTGAAAAACGAAGCAGTGTCGTGGGTTTCAGGTAGTAATTTCGAATACGTGCTGCGTGCCAACGACTGGGTTCCGCCCATGATAAAACCAATAAGTGCTGCTGCAATGTAAAATTCTATCGGTGTATGGACAAACTGATAGGCGACAATACAAATGAGTGCCCATATGGCTAAGGCGATTTTCAGCGTGGTGAGATTACCCAATCTTTTACTGGCAAATGAGAATACCATCGCCCCCGGTATTGCAATCAATTGCACCAACAGAACGGCACCAATCAGTTGACCATCGGCAAGACCCATCACTACTTGCCCGTTTTCATCCACACGTTCGATTTCCTTTGTCCCGAATAATGAGGCCATCTGCATAATTGTTTGCACGCCCATGGAGAATACAAAGAAGCTAATGAGGTAACTTTTTAATTGACGCGCGTGTGTCATCTGCTTCCAAACTCCACCAAGTTCTTTAAAACCACGTCCAAGTGCGCCATTGGAAAATGTATTTCCCGTTGGTGTTTCCGGTAAATGATAGAAAGTGTATTGTGCAAATCCGGCCCACCACAATCCCACACTCACGAAGCACCATTTAGCGGGTATGCCCAGTACCATTATCATCACCAGATTGATGACCAGCAATAACACGCTACCGATGTACCCTAATGAGTATCCCTTGGCGCTCAGTTTATCTTGCTCATCTGCACTTGCCACTTCGGGCAAGAATGAATTGTAAAGCGCATAGCTACACCAGAATCCGACGCAAGCCGCAACGATGCTGATCATGCTCAGTTCCAGATGATGCACATCGAAGAAAAAGAGTGATGCACACGCGGCAGATCCCACATAACACGACGCCTTCATGAAGAGTTTTTTACGTCCCAGATAATCAGCAAGTCCGGCGATGGTTGGGGCAAGGATGCAGACCAATGCCATTCCAAATGCCAAAGCATAGGAAAGTGCTTCCGTATTCTTCAACACATGTCCGAAAAAAAGGACGGAATCTCCTTCCGCACCATCCTCCGCAGTGCGGGTAACTGCGCTATAAAAAATGGGAAAAATAGCCGTACTAATAACCAGGTTATACGTTGAGTTCGCCCAATCGTACATAGCCCAGGCACTTTGCGCTTTCGTGGATGATTTCATGCGATAAACTTAATCAAACGAGAGATACTCCCTGTTAATCGTGTGTTTCCTGCGACCGCGTATATTCGAGGCGTGGAAAAAACATACGACATCATCATTATCGGTGGCGGCATTGTGGGTGCGGCTACACTCTATAAAATCCAGACCGCGTATCCGCATCTGCAGATTTTACTTCTTGAAAAGGAGAAAGGATTGGCAGATCATCAAACGGGCAATAACAGCGGTGTGATTCACTCCGGTATTTACTACAAACCGGGATCACAAAAAGCGGTGAATTGCGTAAATGGCCGACGTGAATTGGTGCAGTTTGCAAAAACCTATGGCGTAAAGCATGACATCTGTGGCAAGCTGATCGTGGCCACCAAAGAGTCCGAGTTGCCTCACATGGAAAAGATCTGGCAACATGGAATTGCCAACGGCATTGAAGATATGCGTCGTGTCAACGCCAATGAAATCAAAGAAATAGAACCTTTTTGTCATGGAATATCCGGGCTTCACATCGGATGCACGGGGATAATCGACTTTAGAGGGGCCACACAGAAAATGGCAGAGATTGCCGTGGGTAAACAACCGCAGAGTGAAGTCCACATCCAAGAGGAAGCACTTGGGTTTGAACGTGACGGTGAATTGACGCGTGTGAAAACCAACAAGGCAGTTTATTTGGCCAAAAAACTCATTGTCTGCGGCGGACTTCAGGCCGATCGCTTGGCCAAGAAAGACGGCGTAAAATTGAAAGAGAAAGTGGTTGGTTTTCGCGGCGATTATTATGAGCTGACGGAGCAAGCCAAGCATAAGGTGAAGCATTTGATTTACCCTGTGCCCAACCCGGACTTCCCTTTCTTAGGCGTTCACTTCACACGCATGGTAGATGGTGAAATCGAATGTGGCCCGAATGCCGTTTTCACGTTTAAACGCGAGGGCTATGGCAAGACTGATTTCAGTTTGCGCGACACGATGGATGCCTTGAGTTATATCGGTACCTGGCGTTTATTCATGAACAACATGAAATTCGGTATTGATGAATATCGCCGCGCCTTTTCGAAGCGACTTTTCCTCAAAACCTTGCAGACGCTCGTTCCTTCTCTTACGATGGATGACATTCATCCGGGACGAGCGGGAGTGCGTGCACTCTTATTGCGACAAGATGGCGATACACGCGATGATTTCCGCATTGAGTACACCGACCACAGCATTCACGTGCTGAATGCGCCATCGCCGGCGGCCACCGCGGCATTAGCCATTGGTGACAACATCAAAGAAATGGCCGAGAAACACTTTGGTTTGAAATAAAAAAAGGGACCTTGAAGGTCCCTTTTTTGTGCAACGAACTTTCGTTGATTATTTCTTTGGCTCTTCAGCCATGGCGATAGTCTTTACCTTCTTCGCCTTCTTTCCTTCAGCCGGAGCCGCTTCAGCAGAACCACCCTTCTGGCAGCAAGAGCTACCGGCGCTGGTTGTGCCTTTGCTGCAGCAAGAACCTGACTTCGCGCTGCTGCATGACTTCTCAGTAGCTACTGCTCCTGTAGTTTCACACTTTGCGCCGGTTTGTGCAGCTGTTTTTTCGCACTTCGCCTTATCAGCTTCAGAGCATTTTACGGTCTCTTGCTTTGATGCTGAACCTTGAGCTGCAGCATGTGGGCATTGAGCACTGGCCACACCGCAAATTGCAACGAAGGCCAAAAGAGCAAATAATTTTTTCATTGTATTGTTTGTATTAAACTGGTTTTCGTTTTGGTCCGATTTGAACGGAACGCTTGCGAATATACGCTAACCGTTTCAACAAATTGTTGAACGCACGGACGAAAGTCAATTTTAACACTTCGAACTAATCGACCTTGTTTATTGAATAACTCCTTGAACGGGCTTCCTTTCAGCCTGTAATAACGCTAACTTGCAGGGTGGGAATACCGCGATTACGCATCAGCGAATGTCTGAAAATCAGGAACATAATAAAACCGAAGTGGCCTCAACCGATGGTGAAATCACCATCAATGCTACGCGGGCATCAGACTTCCTCAAGTCACTTGATGAGCGGCCCAAAGAGCAAATGGCTTTTGTGTACCAGGCCATCATCGTGTCGCTGATTGCGCACATCTTTATTCTGTTCGTCACTCAAATGCTGACGCAGGATCATCGGGTTGCAGAAGATGAGGTTGTCTATGAGGAATTGGCCATGGACATGCTTCCTGACGAGCCCTTGCCCGAGGAACCTGAGCCTCAAGAGCAAATGCAGCGCAGCGGTGAATTGAAAAATTTGGTCGCCAATGAAAATTCTGAACGATCATCGGATGCGCGCAGTTATCGGGGCATGAGTTCTTCGCAAATGAAAGAGCAAGTGTACAATGACCTTAAAAACATGGAGGCCGAGGAGTTTGCTAAGCTGAAGGGAGGCGAACCGGATTACACTGTGGCTAACAAGTCCCAAGGGCAAGGCACTAGCAGCAGTGAACCGAAGAAAAGCGATATGGACTGGTATCGCGAGCAAAAGCAGAACAAGAGTTACAGCGGACCGGTGACGGCGTCGTTCAACATGGCGGGTCGCGATCCGTTAGAGAATCCCATACCGACCTACCGCTGCAAAACCAACGGTACCGTTGTCGTCAATGTCAGTATTGATGAACTGGGAAAAGTTATTGATGCGCGCATCAATGAATCCGCCTCATCGCTCAACGAATGTTTGCGCGGTGAATCTGAAAAATACGCGCGCAAATGGCGTTTCGATTACAGCAGTCGCAGCCGAAAGCAAGATGGTACCATCACCTTCACCTTTAGCGCGCAGTAATTACTTAGCGCTTTCGGCGTAGTCTCTCAAGTAGGCAAAATGGGGTGTGAGCTCTCCTTGCAAGGTTGTCTCTGTCGCGTGCCAGATAATTTGATCGGGATCACCACTCAACAGCGGAGGCAGCACACTTTTGATGAGTTCATTACCGAAATCTTCAGAAGCATCTTTGGGAAGTTCGCATGGCAAATTGTCGATGGCCATAACGCAAAGCGCCTGCTCATCCTTCCAGCTGCATTCATTTCCCGTTTGCACATCATAACCGTAAAGGGGATCAGCAATCGTTGATGCTCTCAGTGTGGAAGCAATTGGGCCTTTCACGTCGCAACTCACATCCGCGATGACGCGGCAATGCCAGTTAGGATGACGCAAATCCTCAGCGGTGATAAGCACAGGATTGCCGGAAGCCCAGAGGTGGCAAGCGATATACAAATCAGCAGAGCGCACGGTATCTGCAAGCGTCGATTGATACGCCTGAGGGTTATTGTAAAAATCGGTCTTATCAAAACCGCCTCTATCTTTGCGTACATAGTAATCGGCGGTGTCAAGGTGCGTATAGACGGGTTCATTAAACCGTTCATTGAGAAAATCGGCTTCGGAAACTCTGCGCAGCGGCAGCAGCTTGAGTATTTCCTCTGCGCCATTCCCTACCCTACCAAACCCGGTAACGACCACACGCATGTTGGAAGGCAACGAAATGGACGCGAGTTGCTGTTCGAGTTCCTTGCGATCGGCACATTCATGCGGAGCCTTGATGGAATATAGACCATGCTTCAATCCATAAGCGCGGAAAGCGTGATAGGCGCCGACAATACCCGCATAGCGACCGAAACCAATCAGGCGTTTTTTATTCAAATCCTTGATCACTTCGTAATCAATCAATCGGATGTTGCGCTGTAAAATCGCTTTGAGTAGTTTGGCGTTGTAGGGTTGTTTCTTCAGGGTATGGGAGAAGAACATATAGGACTTCCCGGGCAGGAGCATATCAATGGGCACTTCCTTCACACCAATGAGCAGATCGCAATCGGAGAGATCTTCCTGAAGGGCGATTCCGGCTGCGGTGTACTCCTGATCGCTGTATCGTCGAATGGGACTTGGCTGCACTACCACTTCAACGGCCATCGTTTTTTTGATATGAGCACATTGATCCGGCGTAAGCGCAACTCGATGGTCAGGCGGCACTTTTCCTTCTCGAATAATTCCGATTTTCTTGATTGTCATTGAATCAATTTTTTTGCAAATGTACCGAGGCAAGTTCGTTATTGACGCGCAACCTCAACGGGGTAAATAAGACGGTTAAGGCAATTTGGCTTGATAAGACCTTTGTTCATGCTATCTTTGCGGCGTTCTTTGACATTGTTCTTCTCCTCGCTCACCACTATGGTGAGATGAAAAGTTCAAGGGCCCGTTCCCCGGATTTGACAGCAAGAAGAATAGCTGAGCAAGCATGCAGAGCGTTTTGCAGGATAGCTCTTTAATCTGAAACTGTAAGTCAGAAATGACAACACTTCTTACGCGCTTGCAGCCTAATCACCGGGTGTGATTACGCCTAATCACGAATTGGATTCGTGACAAGCACTGTCTCGTCGGCTAACCCCGCTCTCGGTTACCGGCAATGAGGCTTCATCAAAGAGAGATCGCAGAAACCGACGCTCGTAGGAATTTGCTAAACAACACGCGCTAAGTGTAGGATTTGGCTGTCTGCGGCCTTGCCTGCAACGAAAACCAATTACAGAATAAGCATGTAGAAACCTTAGAAATTCCTTGTTTGGACGTGGGTTCGACCCCCACCGGGTCCACACTTTTAAATGAGCTCCGGCTCATTTTTTTCGGGCAATTAGCTCAGTTGGTTCAGAGCACTACCTCGACAAGGTAGGGGTCACTGGTTCGAGCCCAGTATTGCCCACCAGCATTTTCTTCAAAGACAAAGAGCCGGCATGACCGGCTCTTTGTTTTTCAAATCACTCTTCTTTCTTTCTCCAATCAAGATTGTACGTCATACCCAATTGCAGAGTGTGATTTCGCTCAGCCATTACACCGTCCTTTTTAATGATGTACTGATTGAGGTAACCGAGCTGAATGTTGCATGCCGCGTTGAACCGCCAACCAAATGCAACAGCTAAGCGATTTTGGTCGAGGACATTTTTACCGATGCCTTTTCCAAAACCAAGGAAGACCTCGTCCGATGCTGTAAGGAAGAGTGTTTTATCCGCCAATTGCGCTTTCGACAAGGGAACCGTAATCATAACCCGATAGCGTGCACGTTGTCGATAGAGGATGTTGTCGAGAAGGTAATTCCCATCCTCAGTGATTACCCAATTTTCGAGTAAGCGTTGTTCACATCGAAAACGGTGCTGTACTTCGCACCTACCCATCATTGACTTCATGAGAACTTGCTGCCAGATGCGGTGTTCGTCGTTCACATGCGAAACCGGTTGTTCTCCGTAAGGGAATGTTTTTATCCATGCGTACCCGATGGTTAATTGCAAGCCACGCTTTCCATAAAAATCGATACCCGTTCGAAACAGTGATTGTTGCCAGTGAAGCAACCCATTTGTCCTCCGCCATTGATACTCGGTATTAAAGCCCCAGTGATTTGTGAGGCGATGATTACCGAAAACCATGAGCCAAGTGTTTTGCTGATTGGCGATTTGTTTTTGCCCCGAAGATTCAAGCGGCACGCTAACGAAAAAAACGATTACAACAAAGCAGCCCAAAGTTGCGAATAAGCTCGCGTGGAAATGAATTTGGTTAAAGCACCTCATGCATTCTAAAGCAGCTATACACACATCGGCAGCACCTCTGCTACACACTCTCCGAAGCCAATTCGAATACCACTGCGTTCAGCATAACCACGCATCACGACAGCATCACCATCATTGATGAATGTACGTTGTGTGCCATCATTCATCTGAACAGGCTTGGTACCCTTCCAGGCAATTTCAAGCATACTGCCATACGATCCTTCATGCGGACCGCTGATGGTTCCACTCGCCATCATATCTCCGCAACGGATATTGCATCCGTTAACGGTATGATGCGCGAGCTGCTGTGCCATGTTCCAATACATGTATTTGTAATTGCTTTTGGAAACAACAGTCGCTTCAGCATTTTTTGGTTGAATAGCAACCTGCAATTGAATATCGATATTCTTGTTGCCGGCATATTCCAGATAAGGTAACACCTTTGGATCCTGCTCGGGTCCGGGCACACGGAAAGGTTCCAGTGCATCGAGTGTCACCACCCAAGGTGAAACAGTTGAGGCAAAATTCTTCGCAAGGAAAGGACCCAAAGGCACGTACTCCCAGCGCTGAATGTCACGAGCGCTCCAGTCATTGAAAAGCATCATTCCGAAAATATAATCATCCGCCTCTTCCGTTGAAATACGCTGCCCCAGCGGTTTGCCGTCGAAGGTCACAAACGCCATCTCCAATTCAAAATCGAGTTGCTTGGTGGGGCCAAAGGTCGGAGGTGTGTCATCACTCGGGTTGATTTGACCCATGGGACGATGAATCGGTGTGCCGCTGATAACAATACTCGAAGCTCTTCCGTGATAACCAACAGGAAGGTGTTTCCAGTTGGGCAAAAGTGCTTTCGCGGGATCGCGAAACATGGTACCCACATTGCGCGCATGATCCTCACTGCTGTAGAAATCGGTGTAATCACCAACAGCAATAGGCATGAGCATTTGCACCTCATCCTGACGAAAGAGTACCTGTCTTACATGATGCTCCTTGTCGCGCAAATCCGGTTGATCACTGCGCAGCAATTTTGATATACGGTTTCTGAGATCGCGCATGGCTTGTTTGCCATGACGCATGCAGCGATTCAATGTGGGGCTTACCATGTCTTCCAATGTGAACGGAAGATTTTCAAGATAACCCATGACGTGCAAGGCTTTTAAGTCGATGAGGTAATCACCAATGGCGCAGCACACATGGGGAAACTGACTCTCTGTTCTAAATATTCCGAAAGGCAGGTTTTGAATGGGAAAGTCTGATCCCTCCGGCACATTCACCCACGATTTAAGACCGGGGTCATTGGCTTTGATTTCCATAGCGATTTGTTTGAGACAAACTTAAGTCGGATCAGGAAAAAAACTGCGCACGCAGTACTTTCGGGCAAGCAAATGAACGCTCCCATTCGTCGCGTACTTACCATTCTATTGCCGGCATTGCCGGCGATGCATTTGCTCATGCTTGCCGGACATATGTTTGAAGCATACTTAAGCAATAGTGTTAAGCAAGTGACTACTGCCTACACCTATCCGCTTTTTCCCACACCAACTCCATTGCCGGGAACTACCCTTGCTACATCTGATTGTCAACTGGAGTTTCGAGCAACCGGAATAAACGGTTGGACGGATTGGCGTGATGCTTCAGGCGCTTTTGGCGATTCCTTGCACAGCACGACTGAACACATCGAACAAAGCCTCTGTGAAGAATTTCGCTGGCAGGTGTTGCATAATTTGTATGCTGAGGGGGGCAAACAGCACTTCGATCACGTCTTGCAAAGCAGCGCGTATAGTAAGGCGTTATACTTCATTGTGCGCTTGCAGCAGCTTCACCATCAACCTGCGGCTGATTCTATTCAAATACGGTTGAATTATCGCTTTACCCCGGCGCCCGATCAAGCCTATACGTTTCAACGATCTTACCTTGAATTTCCGGCGTTGGACTTGCCATGAGAGCATTGCTTAATCATATCAAACTTTCTTCACAACAGCAAAGCGGCGGTGAGCTGCTGCTGTCAAACGCTCCATTCGTTTTGCTGCTGGTGCAGCTGTTAATTCTGCTGCCCGAGCACAACTTCCTTTGGGGGGCTGAGAATGTATTTTACCGCTACGGTCACGCTGACGGCATGGTGTCAAATGCCATATTGCGGGTGTATTACGCACCGGAATTTTCGCTTCCCGTCATCATCACACACATCACTTGTTGTTTACTCGCGCTAATTCCCACTTCATTTGCTGCGCTGCCAAGAGCAGGCGCATGGCTAACCGCACTGATGCTCTACGCTGCAGCGCCTTCGGCTTATGGTTGGGCGATGCCTATGTTATTGTCTAGCTGTTTTGCGAGTATTCCTCTGTGCCTCAACGGTGATTTTTTTGATCGCATGAACCTTCGTTATTGGCTGATGATTTTTCTGCGTGTTCAATCCCTGTTGTTCGTGGTAGGATTTGTTGCCATGGCCTGGGGAAACCCGCAGTGGCAGCAAGGGAATGCCTTTTATTACGCCATTCATCAGGACAACCGCGTACGACATTGGGTTCTAGAACATCGCGAAGGACTTGCTTCGCTTTCTGCACTTTTTACTTACACGACACTGTTATTCGCTACTTGTTTTCCTGCACTGATGTTCTTTAGAATAACGCGATGGACCGTCCTCTTGATAAGCATTATCATGCTGTGCACTTATGCCTTAGTGTTTAGCGATTTGATGAGCGCGCTCACGCTCGCATTGCTGTTGCTCAGCTGGAGCATTGCATTGCCTCAAGGAATTAGTAAGACGAGAGATTTTACAGCAGCGAATTGATGATTTTCTCAACCGTATATCCCTCGGCTTCTGCCTTGTAGTTACGCACAATACGGTGGCGCAAAACGGGAATCGCAACGGCCTTCACATCTTCGATATCCGGGCTGTATTTTCCTTTCAACGCTGCAACACATTTCGCACCGATAATGAGGAATTGTGATGCACGCGGACCGGCTCCCCAGCTGAGGAAGTCATTGACCATTGCAGGGGCAAGCTCACCTTCAGGACGTGTTTTGGCCACGAGTTTCACCGCGTATTCAATCACATTATCGGGAACCGGCATCTTGCGGATTAACTGCTGATAGAATGCAATTTCCTGACCCGATACCACGCTATTGATTTGAGGAACCGTGTTTGTCGTGGTGGATTTCACGATTTGAATTTCGTCGCTGAGTGTTGGATAATCCACCCACACGTTCATCATGAAACGGTCGAGTTGAGCTTCCGGAAGAGGATAGGTGCCTTCCTGTTCAATCGGGTTTTGCGTTGCTAACACGAAAAAGGGCGCAGGCAATTCGTATGTTTTTCCGCCTGAGGTTACTTTGCGTTCCTGCATCGCTTCCAGCAATGCAGATTGTGTTTTCGGTGGTGTACGGTTGATCTCGTCGGCGAGAATGATATTGGAGAACAATGGTCCTTTTACGAATTTGAACTGACGCGATTCATCCAGAATTTCAGAACCAATGATATCACCCGGCATTAAATCGGGTGTGAACTGAATACGGTTGAATGATAATCCCAATGATTTACCAATGGTGCTGACCAACAGCGTCTTCGCCAAACCGGGAACACCAACCAACAAGCAGTGACCGTTACCAAAAATGGAGATTAGCACATCGCGCACCACTTCATCCTGACCAACGATGGCCTTACGGATTTCACGCTGCAGGTCGTTGTATCGTGTTTTGAGCGAGTCAATCGCTTCGGCGTCGGAGCTAAACTTGATTTCTGACATAAGTATCTGCTGTTAAAAAGGCGAAAAGCGAAAGTAAGTCTTCAACTGCTTTACGCCCTTGTCGAGTTGTTAAGGTTTGTTTTCGGGCCAGGGGAATTGCATGGTACAACCGGTGTACTCAGGGTCCGTTTTCACGAAGGTGGTAGAGATGCGTTTGCGCACCCATTTATCCGTCTCAGCTTGTTTGGCGCGTGCCTCAGCAACTTGCTTGAACACATCATAATCATCCTTCATATTAGCCGAATGCGCTGCAAGGCGCTGATCCAATCTATAAATCGCATAGGCTTCCTTGCCATCGTCGCCCGTCACCAAAATAGGGTCACTGATATCACCCGGTTTCATTCCCAAGAGTACGAGATTCAATTCTGAGGTGAGTGAACCGACATCGTGACGTGTGCCACCGGTAGAGGGGTTAATCACTTTACCTCCCTGGTTTTTGGTATTCTCATCTGTGCTGAACTTCATCGCTGCTTGAGGAAAGCTGAGCGAATCCTTCAAGGCAGGTTCGATTTCCTCAAGTCTTTCTCTGGCAATATCGAGATCCTCGGCCTTGACTTTGGGCGACATCAAGATGTGGCATGACTCATAGAATTCACCGCGTTTCTCAATCACTTTCACAAAGTGATAACCATAAGAGGAGGCGAATACGGGTGAATAGGAGCCTTCCGGCGTATTGGCAACTGCAGCCTCATATTCCGGGACAAACGACCCCTTGCGTTGAAGCGGATAACAACCGCCCTTGTATTTCGAACCCGGGTCTTCGCTCCACTTGGCTGCTTCGAGTGTCATCGATGATTTTCCGTTAACGAGGTTCATGCGGATAGAGTCCAATGCATGAATCACACGATTAACCTCGCTATCGCGCACCTTCGGATCGATTTGAATCTTGGAATACTCGAGTTGTTCGCTAATCAGCGGGATAGAATCTTTAGGAACCGTTTGATAATAGCGCAGCACATCAGCCGGTGTGACTTTTACGTTTCGTGTAACGGTCTCCTGCATCTTCTGAACGAGCAGCTGATCCTTGATGAGGTCGAAATACTCTTCCTTCAACTGAGCGGATGATTTGCCGTAATACTTTTCAAACTCTTCTACGCTACCGAACATTTGCACGAAATATTCAATGCGGCGTTCTACCTGCGATTGCACTTCGCCATCGCTCACCTCAATACTATCGAGTTTGGATTGATTCAGAAGCAGTTTTTGGTAAAGCAAATTCTCATAGACCTGACAACGCATAGCTTCGTCGTTCGAACCTTTTCCCTCTGTCATCTCTAAAACAGAGGATTCCAAATCGCTTTGCAAAATGATTTCATTGCCCACGACGCCAATGATGCGATCGACCACTTTGCCCGGCTGAGCAGCAACTGAGCAAACACAACACACAAAAAACAACAGCGCTATTATTCTCATTTTTTGGTGTAATAAAGATTGATTTCTCCATCTTGCTGTGCCTTTGCATAAAGGTCTTTACGCATCGTATCCAGCAAAGCCAGCTTTCGTTTATTGATAATCATGCTTCGGATTTTATCGCGTTCGAAGCTAAGAGGTGACCGGCTTCCCGTGAGCTGGTAATCGACAACTGATATCAGGTAGAGGTTGTTGTCCTTTTCAAACTCAACGGTTTTTTTCTTCTTCAAGAATCCTTCAATGTCATAAACCTCCAGTGGTGCTTGCTTGATAAATTCATCCCACTTCATCCAATCCTCTTCGTTAAAAAAGTAGCTCGCGCCGATATCTACGCAGAGCTGTTCCCACTTGACCAAGTCTTCAGGCTTGGTTGAATTGAAAAGCTTTTTGACCTGACTGATATTCTTGCTATCCGCCGCGAGCGCGGTGAATTTCACTTTAAGGATGTAGTCCTTGAGTTGGAAATTCTTTTCATTCTCGTTGTAATAGGCTTCAATTTCCTGATCCGATACAATGGTATCGAGTTTTTGTCGAACCCACTCCTGCTCGAATGCATAAATCAATAGGGAGCTGCGGTAGTTTTCAATCATCTCTTCAAATGACTGGAGCTCCTCCGGCAAGCTGGCTTCAGCTTTAGCAATAATCAATTGTTTGGTAACCCAATCCTGAATGTAATGATCGGCCAGAGCGGCACTGTCCTCAGCAGTGGAATTATCGGGAATGACCTCTGTAAGTTCCTTCCAGGTCAATTGTTTTCCTGCGATTTCGGCAATCAATTCTGCGCGGTCATGTCCCGTATTGCAAGCAACTACGGAACACACAAACAGCAGGATGGGAGGTATTCCTCTCAATGCAAGCATTAGTGAATAGAGTGCAAGACTTCCTGATTGACCTTGTACTTATGCTCGGTGCGCATTTCGGCTATCCACTGCTGTTCGAGATAGGTTTGATATTCTGAGGTAATCATACCGCGTGCTTCGTCCAATTTCTTGACAGTTGGAGGAATGATTTCCTTGAATTGAACAATAACGATTTGTCCGTTGTCGGCAATATCATCGCTGATTCCAACCTTCCACGGAATCTTACTAAGCAACATGTTGTCCTCAAGCATGTAGACACCTTCCTGAACCTGGAGATTCAGTTGAGACTCCTGGTTCAATTCTCCGGCAATCGTTGATTTATCCTTATCGGCATTGAGCATTTTACGGGCCTTCTTGGCGATATCTGCAGAGGAACACGTGTAGATGATCACATTGGCGCGCTCAGGCCACTTGAAATTCTCCTTGTTAGCTTCGTAGTATGCGGCTAGCCCGGCGGTATCCTTCACAGCCTTCGACCATACCATTTGATCGGTCATTTCAAACAGCAGAATTCCTTCACGATATTCCTTCATCAGCAAGCGGAAGGCGGTGTGCTTTTCCTCCAAGCGTGCATCTTCAAGTTGGAGCAGCTTGTCTTCACCCAATTTGTATGCGGATGTCTTCACGAAATCTGCCGGTGACATGGTCGGCTTGGAACGGCCCTTTGTGCGCATGTGCTCGTTGAAGTCATTCACGGTGTAGGTGAATCCTGTCATGCTGATCAAAGGCTTGTCCAATGACTTTTTATTGACATAGAGTTTTCCTTCGAATGCATTGGAATCTGCCTTCTCTACCAACTTTGCCAGCTCAGCTTCATCGATCGTGTAAGCGTATTCCTTTTTCAATTTATCTACAAATGACTTCTTGGTTTGCTCTGCGCGGCTGTCTTTCGAAACCTTGTTCTTCAATTCCTTTTCCATGGACTCATAGGAAGGAAGTGGTTTGTAGTCCAAACGCTTGACGATGTGCCAACCGAAGGCGGTCTTAAACGGCTGTGATACATCGCCGTTATTTTTAAGCGAGAACGCTGCATCTTCGAATTCGATTACCATTTTGCCTGTGCCAAACCAAGCCAGGTCTCCGCCCTTCTTCGCCGAGGTTTGGTCATCACTGAACTTGGAAGCCAAATCTTCAAACGTTGACTCACCACTTAGAATTTTCTGGTAAATCTCATTGATTTTCGTTTGGGCATTTACTTCACCATCTGTCTCGGACTTTGGCTTAACTACAATATGAGCTACGTGAATTTCACCGCGTGCTGAACGCTTGTCCACAACCTTAATCAGGTGATAACCGTAACGTGTGCGAACAGGCATAGAAACATCTCCAACCTTGGTGCTATACGCAGCCTTTTCAAAAGGATACACCATTTGGAAGGCGGTGAAGTAACCTAAGTCACCGCCGTTTTCCTTAGCGCTTGGATCTTCGCTCACCGCTTTGGCGAGTGACGCAAAATCTTCTCCTTTCGTCAGGCGCTCGCGAATAGCCATTGCCTTGTTATAAGCCTTGAGTGTATCGGCCGGTGTTGCGTTTGCATCCGCCTTGATGAGGATGTGCATGGCTCGGACCTCCTGCGTTTGGTTTTGATACGCTTCACGCATCAGATCATTCAGTTTGTCCGAATCGGTGAGGTAAGGGCGAGCCAGCTGCGCGCGGTAGCCATCGAGTTCCGTTTTGAATTTCTTCACGGTATCCAATCCTGCTTCGCGGGCCTCCTTCACTTTCAGTTTGAAGTTGATGAACAACTCCATGTATTCATCCAGTGACTGCGCCGTGATGGCAGAATCGCGATTGTTTTTTCTAAAAATATTCTCAAACTCTTCCAATGAAGTTGGCTCACCATCGACGGTGAGAACGGTGGCGTTTTTATCTTGAGCGAAAGCCGGACAATAAAAACAGGCTACAATGAAGGATAGAACAACAAGTGATTTTACTTTCATGACGTGGTCAAATTGAATAGGTAAGCTACGGCACTCTCGTGCGGGCGCAAATGTAAGCTTTTCGGTACAAAAAACACACGTTGAATCGGCACCTCCGATGCGTTAAAAATAGATAAGGCGCGGGTGCCTACTTGATACTGTAGTTGGGCGCTTCGCGTGAGATAAAGACGTCATGCGGATGACTTTCCTTGACCCCTGCGCTAGTGATTCGGATGAACTTAGCTTGTTGTAATGCTGCTAAGTCGCGGGCTCCGCAATATCCCATACCGGCGCGCAAACCGCCCACAATCTGGTACATGATTTCCTGAACGGTTCCCTTGTAGGGCACTCGGCCGGAAATTCCTTCAGGTACCAACTTTTTGATATCATCTTCGGCATCCTGGAAATAGCGGTCTTTCGAACCTTGCTGCATAGCCTCGACAGAGCCCATACCGCGGTAAGATTTGAAGCGTCGTCCTTCGTAGATGATGGTGTCACCGGGGCTTTCTTCGGTTCCGGCGAGCATGGAACCAACCATTATGCTGGATGCTCCTCCGGCCAGAGCCTTAACGATATCACCGGTGAAGCGTATTCCGCCATCGGCGATCACCGGCACAGCGGGGTCGCTGATTCCCAGGGCGACATCCATTACTGCGGTCAACTGAGGAACCCCTACGCCCGCAATTACGCGCGTAGTACAGATGGAACCCGGACCGATACCGACCTTAATAGCGTCAGCACCGGCGGCAATCAGGGCCTCAGCAGCGGCGGCAGTAGCAATATTGCCCACAACCACATCTACCTTTTCACCGAACTGTTGTTTCACCTGTCGCAGCATATCGATAACACCCTTGGAATGACCGTGTGCAGTATCGATGATGATGGCGTCCACTCCGGCTTTAACCAATGCCTCAGCGCGCTGGAGTGTGTCGTGCGTAACACCCACAGCAGCCGCTACACGCAGTCGACCAAGTTTATCCTTACATGCGTTAGGGTATTTTTTCAGCTTGAGAATATCCTTGTAAGTTATCAATCCGATGAGTTTACCGGCTGCATCCACCACGGGAAGCTTTTCAATTTTACTTTGCTGCAAGATTGCTTCGGCGGCCTGAAGATCATTCGGTTTATCGGTAGTAATTAGCCCTGATTTAGTCATGACATCCGCGATGGGCTTTGCCATTTCTTTCTCAAAACGGAGGTCACGGTTGGTGACAATTCCAATGAGCTTCCCGTCGTCGTTGACCACCGGAATACCGCCAATGCGATGTTCCGCCATGAGCTTGAGCGCATCGCCCACAAGGGCCTTGTCCGATAGCGTCACAGGATCTTGAATCATTCCGCTTTCAGAACGTTTCACCTTGCGCACGAGTGCTGCTTGCGCCTCAATCGTCATATTCTTATGAATGACCCCTATTCCTCCCTCACGCGCCATGGCAATCGCCATTTCTGATTCCGTAACGGTATCCATTGCGGCAGAAACCACCGGTGTGTTGAGCACAATGTTGCGTGAGAATTTGGAGCGAACCGATACTTCGCGAGGAAGCACTTCGGAGAAAGCCGGGATGAGGAGAACATCATCGTAAGTAAGACCTTCACCTACGAATTTTTCTTGCCAGGAAGCCATGAGCGCTGAATTTATCGGGTTAATAAATTCGCGCGAATGTAAGACAGAAAGTTGAGACTACTGCGGGCAGACGGTTAAGTAAAGCTGATTGAAGATCTGAAGATCGCTCACACCAACAACATTGTCTTCATCCAAATCGGACTCGCAGGCATTTCCAACGCAACCGAAATCGCTAATGAGTATGAGCAAATCAGCAACCGTAACAGCACCATCGCAATTGAGATCACCCAAGCAGCAATTGACGGGTGAAACAGTAACCTCAACCTGAACAGTGCATTGGGAAGTATTCAGCGCATCGTCAGTAACTGAATAGGTAACAGTGGTAATTCCTTGTGGGAAGAAGGCCACTACCGGCGAAGCCGCATCAAAGTCATTTGAAAAACTAAGCGTCCCTGAGCAATTGTCGGTTGCTACAGGAAGTGGCACTTCCAACTCAGCTCCTGTCTCGCCAAACCCTGCCTCATAGGTCACTGCGGGTGGGCATTCAATTACAGGAGCATCATCATCAATCAGTGTCAGCGTAAAAAAGCACTGATTGGAGTTACCGGCGAAGTCAGCAGCCACGATATTGATAATATGCAAGCCCGGTGATAGCAGGGTTTCAACTACCGGCGTTTGAATGACCGAAGGGAAAGGATCGAGATTATCCTCAGCAATAGTCAGGCTTTCAAAATCGCCCAGAAAGTAGCAGTAATCTTCGGTGTAGATGGTCGTATCCGAAGGACATACGGCGGAAGGGGCTACAGCATCCGTTCCAAATTCCCCATAAACTATGAGGTTATCAACCGCAAAGCTGGGATCCAGTGCTTCACCATCGTCGTTATTCTGCCAGCGGAAACCGATTTTGACGAAGTAATTGTTGTTGGCACTTTCCGGAAGATCAATGGTGTAGGACGTCCATTCTCCCTGAAGATCCGGGCAAATGGGGGTTTTGGGCAAGTCTACCAGCTGCGACCAGGCGGTACCATCGTAATACCATAGCGTGGCATTATCAAGCGCATTGCCGCCTTCGATGTAGTTAAATGCGATAGAAAGGCCGGCAAATGCCGAGCAATCGATAAAAGGTGACTCAGCACGAATATCAGTGGCACCGCAGGGTAAGAAATCACAGAAGCCATCCAAGCCTTCGAAATAAGCTGCCCCAGGATCTGTACCGACTAACGGTGCATTCCAAGACCCCAGATGCAAGGTTGGGTTGCTGCCACAACCGCTCCCACACGTACCCGGACTATTACCGTTTTCCGCTGCAGAAACAAACCAGCGATTGGCGCCATCGGCATTGAAACCTGTTTCCGTCACTGTCCAGCTGGCTCCCAGCGGCGACAGATAATCTGTCAACAACGTACCGGTGTTGCAACCCGCGCCAAAAAATTCCGTGTACACCTGTTCTTGTGCGAAAAGCACCTGTGGCAGGCAAAGCGAAAGGATAAAAAGGTAGCGCATGTGTAGGGATTTGGATTATCGAATGTAACACAATTCCAAAAACACACCTGACAATCTTCGACGAATATTACAGGGCTATTCCAAGGGTCACCGTTATCGTGCGTCCGGCACCGGGCAATAGTCCCGGACCGGGATATCCTCCGGATCGGCGGGTGGCATAAACCGTATCTAAAATGTTATTGACCGAGGCTTGCAAAAAGAGTTGTTTCGCAAAGGAGTATTTCACAGTGCAGTCCCAAAGCTTGTAGGCCTCAATGATTCCCGATTGCGCATTAGCTGCAGGCACAACAGTATTCACTGCATCGGTAAAGACTGAGCCTACATAACTCCATTGAATCGTTGCATAGAGGCTTTCGCGCTTGTAGGCAAGCCCTGTTCGCCAGGTATGTTCCGGCGCATATTCCACGCGTTTATTCTCTATTGACTTGAGGGGATCATCGGCGATATCAGGATTATTCCAGCGCGTGTAGCGGGCGTTCATCCATGTGCCGGATACGAACATACTCAGCGACCCGAAGCGTAAAGGTGCATTCAGCATTTTTACAGGATCCCATTCGCAGAAAATTTCAAGTCCCTTGCTGACGCTTGTTCCCACATTGGTTTTGAAGTTGACACCATCTCGTACCACCGTTCCTACTCGGTTATCGTAGTTGAGGTAAAACAAACCCACATCGAAATTGAGCCAGTTTTTATGCACTCCGCGTAAACCTGCTTCTGCGTTATAGCCGGATGCATCTTGAAGATTAGGATCAACGACGTCCGCTGTTGAAGCGGGCGTCAAATCGCTGTATACAACGGGTCGGTAAGCTTGTGTTGCATTAGCATATAAGTTGATGAGATCCCATTCATACTGAGCCGCTATACCTGCAAGCACGAAAGATCGCTGGCGCCGGATAGGCTCGAAATCACCGGCGGAAAGTGCGATATACCCGCGGCTCTTACTATCCAGATTTTCCCATCTTACTCCGGGCGTGATGGTAAATCGCTTGTTCACATGAACTATATTTTCGAGAAAAGCAGCCGTATTGATGTTGTCGTAAAACAGGTTTTTACCGAATTCACCTTGCACGAGTTCATTGCTGAAATTCGAGGCAACGGAACCGGCTCCATCGATTTGGCGATGGGTATGAGCATCCGAGTAACGAACTCCGGTGGCCAACCGGTTCTCCATTCCCAACAACGTATACTCGGTTAGCCAACGCAACTCTGCACCCCAGGATTGATAAGCATCGATATCCAGCTTACGCAAGTTGTATGTGCCCATTGAGGCATTGATGGTATCGTTGATGTTGATGCCCTTCATAAATCCAATGCTCGAGCGATCAGCGAGAACGCCAAATAGTTTGAAGTCCACCAGGGAGCGATCCGACGTGCGAATCTTCGCAAACGCAGAGGCGACATTCCACGGGATACTCAACCAATTGCGCGAACGCGTGCTGCTTCTCCAATCATTGTTGAATTGTTCATCGGTAAAACCTCCGGGCTGCTGACTTAAGAATTCGGAGTGAGTGAGGTTCAAACCAATCAAGATCTTCTCGTTGGCCTTGTATTCGACACTTCCGTAAAGTGCCTTGCTATCGAAAGCTGCATTCTCTCTCCAGCCGTTCCCTTTTCGTTGTTGGGCAAATGCGTAGTAACTCACTTTACCCTTTGTGCCGCCAATGGCATTGTAGGAGGAAATCAAACCGAAGCTGCCCGCTGATTGTCGTCCTTCGTAAAAGAAGGGCTTTTCTCCTCGACCGGACTTGAGCACATAATTGACCACTCCTCCGAATTGCGGACCGAATTGCAAGGATGCTGATCCTCGCACAAACTCAATACGCTCAACGGCTTCCATCGGCGGTGTGTAATAGGCTTCCGGATAACCAAACACATCGGGTGTGATATCGTATCCATTCTGCCGCGTGTTAAACTCCCACGACCGATTGGGACTTAGCCCTCTGGCGGCTATTCCGATTTGAATTCCGCTGCCGTCGCTTTCCCAAATCATCAGGCCGGGGACGCGGGCAAATATTTGCCGCTGATTTACCGATGCCAGATCCGCGGCAGACCTCGCCAGTTCGATGACCTCATTTTTCTTACCGGCGATGATGATCGTTCCGTGCACGTTCGCCATTCGATGCATGGGCAAAACAGTGCGTTCGGTCACAATCTCCACGCCTTTCAATTGGATGGGTGGTATCGTATCTGAAAGTATTCTCTCCGTGTAACCCAACATCTTTTGTAGGCTTACCAACAGCACGAAAACAAGTAAAAATCCCCTCTTCATCATGCCTACAAATTGACAGTATCACCGAGAGGTTCACCATACCTTTTGAAGGGTATTCCGCGGGAAGGCATCTTGAATACCGTAAAAACGGTATCCATGAAAAAGGGCTGCCTTTTTTCAAAGACAGCCCCCATCATTCTTTCAGTATTGTATTACACCACGCCCTGATCGAGCATCGCATCAGCCACCTTCACGAATCCGGCAACGTTAGCGCCCTTCACATAATTGATGTGATCGCCATCTTTACCAAACTTCACGCACGCCTCGTGGATACTCTTCATAATGTTGTGCAGGCGTTGATCCACCTCTTCACGTGTCCAGGAAAGACGCAATGAATTCTGTGACATTTCAAGCCCTGAAGTGGCTACTCCACCGGCGTTTGAAGCCTTGCCGGGAGCGAATAACACTTTGCCATGAAGGAATGCCTCCACCGCTTCCGGAGTTGAAGGCATGTTAGCGCCTTCAGCAACCGCCATAACGCCGTTGGCGATAAGCGCCTTGGCATCATCACCATGCAATTCATTCTGTGTTGCGCATGGCAATGCGATGTCGCACTTCACACCCCAAGGTGTTTTGCCTGCTACGTATTCACACTTGTATTTGTCTGCATATTCTTTGATGCGACCGCGCTTCACATTCTTCAATTCCATGATGAATGCGAGCTTCTCAGTCGTAATTCCATCCTTGTCATAAATGTATCCATCGCTATCGGAAGCTGTCACAACTACAGCACCGAGCTGTGTTGCCTTTTCAATAGCATACTGAGCTACGTTACCTGAGCCGGAAACAACAACCGTTTTTCCTTTGAAGTCAGTTCCTTTTGTTCCGAGCATTTCAGCAGCGAAGTATACACAGCCGTAACCTGTAGCTTCCGGGCGAATGAGTGATCCACCCCATGTGCGGCCCTTTCCGGTGAATACGCCGGTGAATTCATTGCGCAGACGCTTGTATTGTCCGAACATGAATCCGATTTCACGTCCACCCACGCCGATATCGCCGGCAGGAACATCGGTATCCGCACCAATATGACGTGAAAGCTCATTCATAAAGCTCTGGCAAAATGCCATCACTTCACGATCACTCTTTCCCTTTGGATCGAAATCAGATCCGCCCTTACCACCGCCCATTGGCAAGGTGGTCAAAGAGTTCTTGAATATCTGCTCGAAGCCCAAAAACTTGAGTACAGAGAGGTTCACTGTTGGGTGAAAACGCAAACCGCCTTTGTATGGACCGATCGCAGAATTGAATTCTACGCGATAACCGCGATTGACTTGAATTTCACCCTTATCGTCTACCCATGGCACACGAAACATGATGGTACGCTCAGGCTCAGCGATGCGCTGCAACACCTTCGCAGTTTTATACTTTGGATTTTCTTCGATGTAGGGAATGACCGCTTCGGCCACCTCGTGCACCGCTTGCAAAAACTCAGGCTCATTAGGGTTTTTGCTTTTGATCTCGGCCATGAAGGCGTCAATCTGTGCTTGATACTTGTTTGCCATTATGCAATTGTGATTTGTATGTGTATTGAAAAAATCGGTTCGAAATTAACATAGTTGTACCTTTGGAAAACAGTTAAATTCAAAATCGGTTGTCGTTCAATCGCAATTTATACGCTATGTCTTTTATTAATCGTTATGCCCTTCTGGGAGCACTGACTTTCTGTATCACATGCCAGGTTGGATGTGTTCAAGATGATGATCTCACGAACTACTCCCCCACACAAGCTTTACCTGAAGAACCTCAAGACACCATTCCGGATGACAATTACGAAGAGCCCATTGATACGCTGCCCGAGGCAATTGACATGAACTGGTTTGCTGATTTCGAAGGATTTCCGGCATTCTATGGCGACAGCACAACATTTCAATATTCCTTCGACTCGATCATGGGCGTGCATGAATTTTCGTGTCAGGACCTGTTGGGTCGTCAGATGTTTATTTTACTGGACGATTTGGCGCCGGGTTCCTATGGACTGAATTTCGACTCGAATATCATTCGTGTGATTGCCGATACGACTGTCTATGATGGCGGCTCATCCCCAATGGGTTCCATTCAAATTATCGACACGACCGGTCATCGCCTAACGGCAGGATTTGATTGTTCTCTCACCAGTTTCGAGACAGGCGGAACCTTGAACGTCGTCAATGGTCTAATGGAAAATATTCCGTTTGACTAAGTTTCTATTTAGAATGTAAAGTCAATACCAATGGTGGGCAAGAACGGCAATTGATCAATGCGTTCACCCGTTACGCGATCGATGTAGAACACGTTAGCGCGATTATACAGATTGGTCACGCCTGCATTCACTTCCAGGTTGCTGTTCTTATTCAGTTTGAATGTGCGCTTCAAGTTCACATCCAGTCGGTGGTAATAAGGCAAACGACCGCCATTCAATTCAGCGTACTGCACACTTAAAAACTGGCTGTTATTGGTGAGGTAATCCAAGCTTATGCCTTGCGACACACCTTGACCACTGTAGAATCCTTGTGTTTGGGTGAATGGCAGACCACTACCCAAGTTCCAGCGCGCTGACAATTCAAAGCACTTTTCCTTTCCGAAGAGGTACGTTCCAATCAAATTGAGGTTGTGACGACGGTCAAATACCGGCGCATAGTAGCGGTAACCGTCCCAGCGCTGCACTTTGGCAATCGAATACACCAAATTGACGTAGTAGGTTTTGTCTTCGTATTTCAACACAACGTCGGTACCATATGCTTTGCCGGTTTCAATGACATAGTCGCGCGTGAGCTCTTCCGGCTTATCGCTATTCTGTCCTGAACCATTTTCGTAAATTTTGTTGCGGTTCACGTTTGTCAGCTGTCGGAAGTCGCGGAAATAGCCTTCTACGTTCAGGTTCCAGCGGTCTGTGATATCAAACTCAAATCCGGAAACGTAGTGTCGAGCAGTTTGCAGCACATTGTCAATTCTTCGTTGTTCGAGATTTTCATCCGTGAACTCCGATTGTAAATCCTCCGGTCCGGCCAAGAAACCATAGAACAGGTTAATCACATCACGGTCGCTGTTGGTGGCCATCAGGTTTTGAGTGTATTTACCCAGTGCAGCCTTCAATCGGAAGCGCTCACCGGCCTTGAACTTCACACCCAAACGTGGTTCGGGAGAGAAAACGCTAAGCGTGCCATAATACTGAAAACGAATGCTGGGTTCCACTACCCACTTTCCACGATTCATTTTGTAATCGAAGAAAGTATTGAGCTCGGTGGTGTTCTGCGTAACCTGAACAATCTGCGCATTGTCGAGCAGAGCAAACGTTTTGTAATCTGTGGAGAAACCCACTACTTCAACACCGTACTTGAGCACATCATTTTTGATTCCGTATTTGAAATCCAATCCGAAATTGAAGCTGTTGATTTTACTGTAGCGGTCAGGATTGTTGATTTCACTCATCACAATCTCGTACTGACTGCGTGCGAAATTTCCACTGATAAGAACCGATGAACTTGCCGGAACAACCACGAAGTTTCCGCCGCCGCCGTTGTTCTTCCAATTCAATGATGCCAGGTTTTTATAGCTGGTCACACCATCATTAAAACTAAAACCAAAGGCATTGAACTTGGAGCCGTTTGAGCCACTGAACGACACCTTTCCGTAGATATCAGTGTAATTGAATGGAAGACCATTACCCTCATTTACGTAAGGGTAAAGTAATTTGGAGCTGCGATCGAGGTACGAGTTTTTTGCGGATAACACATAAGAAATTCCACTTCCGTTCTCCTTGAGTTTGCGCAATGGACCCTCAATCTGCACTTTTGCTCCGAAGGGATTCAACCCAATGTGTCCATCAATTTCGCGCTTGTTTCCATCGCGCGTGGTAATGTCCATCACTGAAGAAATTCTTCCGCCAAATTGTGCACTGAAACCACCCGTATAGACATCTGCATTAGCGATAATATCCGTATCGAATACCGAAAACAAGCCAATGGAGTGGAAGGCGTTGTAGACAATCATTCCATCCAGCAACACCTTATTTTGAACAGGTGAACCACCGCGCACATAGATCTGACCACCTTGGTCTCCTGTGCTAATAAAACCGGGTAGTGTAGTTAAGGCTTGAGCCAAATCAGGAGCACCTCCCACACTGGGGATACGCTTAATATCCTTAGAGCGCATTGACTCCACAGAAATATTGACGTTGTTCTTCTGAGCGCTTCCCTTATCGGTGATTTCAACCTCATTCATCACCAAATCGTCCTTGATGAGGAAGTAGTTTTTCGCAATCACTTTATCACCGGAAACAGCAATCTGCTCGCGCACTTCTTTAAAACCAAACTGATTGATGACCAGCGTATAGCTTCCTGCGGGGATTTTGGTTAGCGTGTAATATCCATTCTCATCGGTTTGAGTCCCGAAAGCGGTGCCTTCCAATCCCACGAGGATAAAGATGACGGGTTGGCCGGTCTCCTCATCCTTCACAAAGCCACGAATAGTGCCTTGTGCAAACAGGGCGGAACAAGCGCACAGCATCAGCAATGTTGCGCTCACACGATTAATAATGGAAGTAAAAATCATAAAACTAAAAATGAAGCGCGAAGGTAGTGAAGCCCTCGCATGAACATTGATTTATAGTACTATTTCATAGGTTGTTACCCTAATAGCTACCTTTCCGGCATGAAGGGATTTGAATTGGCTACGTTGGAGAAAGGGCTTTCTGCTGAAGAACGCCTTTTTTTACTGCAATCTCTGGCCGCTCAAATTGCCAAGGATATTTACCCCATTGAACTGGGTGATATCCCTGAAACACCCACAATTGAATGGATTCGCCTGCGGCTTCATCAGACGCTCAATGATTCTTCCGAGCACATTAGCCGCTCACTTTCGGCAATCCTTTACCGCATTGATATTCCCGAGAAACGCATCAAACAGGCTATGGCCGAGAGCAATCCCAACCAACGTCTTGAGCTGCTTGTTCAATTCATCCTGGAACGAGAGGCCTATAAGGTTTGGCTGCGACATCACTATCGGCCGTGAGCCCGCAATATCCCAGGCTGTGCGAACCGTCGAGTCAATTTTGTGTTTAATTCCAAGATGAACGCTAACTTCGCGTTCCCTAATTGAAATTGAATCAGCATGGATGCTTCCTCCTATTTATCCGGTAGCGATCTCAACACCATTGAGACCCTCTACCAGCAGTACAAGCAAGACCCTTCATCCGTAGATACTTCCTGGCAACGTTTTTTCGAAGGCTTTGAATTTCAGCGTGCGGAATTTGCGCCAATGCCAAGTGGCGAAGGCCTTGCAGGAGCATTAAGTTCAGAGGTTATCAAAGAGTTTAAAGTCATTAACCTCATCAATGGATACCGTCAACGTGGGCATTTATTTACCGAAACCAATCCGGTGCGTGAGCGCCGAAAGCATCAGCCAACGCTGGATCTAGAGCACTTTGGTTTGACAGATGCCGATTTGGATACCGTTTTTCAAGCGGGAAGTGAAGTTGGTTTAGGTGCCGCAAAACTGCGTGACATTCTTGCGCATCTGAAGTCGTGCTATTGCAAGCATATTGGTGTGGAGTACACTTATGTGCGCACACCCGAGCGTATTCAATGGATTCGCGAGCGCATCGAAGCCGTTCAAAAGCCGGCCTTCAGTGCTGACGAAAAGAAACAGTTTCTGGAGATGGCCAGTAAGGCTTCTCTCTTTGAGCAGTATATCCACCGCAAATTCGTTGGGGCCAAGCGCTTCAGTGTGGAAGGATGTGAGGCCATGGTTCCGGCTATGGACTATATCGTTCGTCGCGGCGGTGATCTTGGTGTAAAGGAATTCGTCATTGGTATGGCCCACCGCGGGCGCTTGAATGTCCTCACCAACATTATGGGTAAACCGCAGGAACAAGTGTTTGCGGAATTCGAAGGGTTGGAATTTGAAGATTCAGACAACTTTGATGGCGACGTAAAGTATCACTACGGTTATTCGAATGATGTCGTAACACCGGCGGGAAACCAGGTTCACCTGACGTTGTGTCCAAACCCCTCTCACCTTGAGGCAGTGAATCCCGTTGTTGAAGGATTGACCCGCGCTAAGATTGATCATTACCTCCATAGCGAAGATAAAATAGTGCCGATATTGGTGCATGGTGACGCTGCAATCGCCGGTCAGGGCATCATGTATGAAATTGTACAGATGGCACTCCTCGATGGTTACCGCACGGGTGGAACCATTCACATTGTGACCAACAACCAAGTTGGATTTACGACGAATTACCTTGATGGCCGTTCTTCTACCTATTGCACGGACGTAGCGAAAACAACGCTGTGCCCCGTATTTCACGTAAATGCAGATGACGTCGAAGCTGTTATCGAAACGATGAAAATTGCGCTGGAATACCGCATGAAATTCCACATGGACGTTTTCATCGACCTTCTGGGATACCGCAAATACGGCCACAACGAAGGTGATGAGCCTAAGTTCACGCAACCGACGTTGTATAAACTGATCGCCTCTCACCCATCGCTGCGTGAGATTTATATGAACCAGTTGATTGCAGAAGGCACGATAGACAGCGCCTATGCAACAGACGTGAAGAACCGCTTTGAAGCGATGCTCGATGCCAAATTGGAAATTGCCAAAGGCATGAAAATGGCGCACGTGAAGCACTTCATGGAAGAGACCTGGAAAGGAATCCGCAAGGCCACAGATGCAGACTTCGAACAAACCATTGCCACCGGTTACGATAAGAAAAAACTGACAGCACTAGCCAAGCGCATCAGTACACTGCCGGCCGATGAAAAATTCATCGCTAAAACAGCGAAAGTTTTCGCCGATCGTCTGAAGATGATTGACGACAATAAACTGGATTGGGCTATGGGCGAGTTGATGGCTTATGCTACACTGTTAGAAGAAGGTCACCCCGTGCGTATCAGCGGTCAAGACGTTGAACGCGGAACGTTCTCCCATCGTCACGCGGTAGTAAAAACAGATGAGGATCGCGAGAAGGAGATTATCACACTCAATACCATCAGTGACAAGCAAGCGAAGTTCACGGTGTTCAATTCATTGCTCAGTGAGTACGGAGTGCTTGGATTCGATTATGGTTATGCTTTCGGAACACCGCAAGGACTGACCATTTGGGAAGCACAATTCGGCGACTTCAACAATGGAGCGCAGATCATTATTGACCAGTTCATTTCTGCTGCTGAAGACAAATGGCGCACGATGAACGGCATTACGCTTTTCTTACCACACGGCTACGAAGGTCAGGGCAGTGAACACAGCTCTGCTCGCATGGAGCGTTTCCTGCAATTGTGTGCCGAGAACAACATGATTGTGTGTAATCCAACAACACCGGCGAATCATTATCACCTGTTGCGTCGTCAGGTGCATCAGGAATTCCGCAAGCCGCTTGTCGTGTTTACACCCAAGAAGTTGTTGCGTTATCCAAAGGCGGTATCAAGCCTGGATGAAATGGCTGGTGGCTCATTCAGAGAAGTGATTGCTGACGACGGCGTGGCAGCGAAAAAAGTGGATACAGTGGTATTGTGTTCGGGCAAAGTCTTCTACGACATTCTGGAACAAAAAGAGAAGCGCGAAGCCGGATCAAACATGGCTGTGGTGCGCGTTGAGCAATTGTATCCGCTGCCTGAGAAGCAAATTCGTGAGGTGATTGCAGGCTATGCAAAAAACGCCAAGCTGATCTGGGCTCAGGAAGAACCGGAGAATATGGGTGCATGGAGCTATATGCTACGCATGCTGCGTGATTTGAACTTGACGGTAGTATCGCCGGCTGCTTCTGCTTCACCGGCCACAGGATCTCCTAAGGTGCATGAGAAGCGCGTGACTGCGATGATGGATAAGTTATTCAGCTTATCATCATCAGTAGTGCACAGCTAGTGAAACCTCGTCACAACGTACTCAGTCGGTCAGCAAATGCTGCGTAATTCTTATCCGCATTGAAATTCTCTTCGAAGTGTTTCCTTGCATTAACTCTTAATTGAGGGTTCGGAGTATCTGCGAAACTTCTGAATGCCTCAACCAGCTCATTGACTGTAAAATTCGGCTCAAGCAACACTCCCGTGTAACCATCCAGGACAATCTCGCTAGTTCCATAATCACGCACCCCAATCGCAGGAATACCATGAGCCATACTTTCCATGATAGCCACCGGCAGCCCCTCTGACAGGCTGACATTGACAAAAAGATCAACGTGTTTCGAAGCATAAAATTCTCGGATATCCCTGTTATTGGTTTGTCCCTTATACTCCAAAGTCACGAGCTCAGAAGTTACCGATTCCATTGCTTGATTTTTTAGCGGACCATCTCCAAAATGAATCCATCGTGCTCGCCGATTTAGTTTCGACAGCGCATAACCTATTAAGTGTATACGCTTTCTTTCATCCACACCCGAACACGACACAACAACCAACTCATCCGTTCTATCCGAATGAGGATTAATTCCGTAATCAAAGACACCCAAATAACGCCGCTCCAACTTTTCCGATGCAATAGTCTTCGCCAAGTAATTACGGCCGTGGTCGCTAATCGGAAAAAGCAACGAAACCTGACTTTGCTTAAAAAAACGAAAGGGGAGTGATACAATTTGTGGGTCAGGAGATTTCCAGTCCTCGTGATAGAGATCCAATGCATGTGCTCTGCAAACGAACCCTGAAATAAATCCAATCTTTTTCAGAATAGAGAGACATACTGCAGATGTACTAAACCAATACGAGTAGTAAACGATTTCATTTTCGTTGATGGCGCGTTTACGTATAAAAGACTTTAAACCTTCAGCCATGGCCCACTGCGTAAGCCATGTAGCATAAAATTTTCGCACATTCTTTAACCACCAGGACTTTGTTTTTCCTTTAAAAAATTCCAACACAAAGAGATATATAAACCATACAGTGGGAATTACCTTCGAAATGCGTGGAAGCTTTGTATTGAGATCAGCGATTTCACAATTATCAGGCAATTCAAATGAGGGCAAATCCTGACTGTTAAAGTGTTCGTGCGGATAGATAATCACACGCTCAAAACGGCGTGATAAGTATCTCAATTCATGCGCGATGTATTGTTCCTTATTTCCGAATGGAAATTGTTTGGACAACACAATCAAAGTTTTCATGGGTTCAGGTAATTTTGCGGCAATATACCGATTTCGGAAAACTCCATTTTGAAAGATGTTGTAGCTTTCCGCAGTCAAAAACAGCGACACACACTCATGAGCCTCATCGAAATGAAAGTCCCGTCTCCGGGCGAAAGTATCAGCGAAGTCATCATTGCTAACTGGTTGGTTAAAAATGGCGACTACGTTGAAAACGGTCAAGTGATTGCCGAAATCGACAGCGATAAAGCAACGCTTGAACTTGCCGCTGAGGCTTCAGGCGCAATTTCGATAGTGGCGCAAGCAGGCGATACCGTTGCCGTTGGTGGCGTGGCGTGTACAATCGATACCTCAGCTGCTAAACCCGCAGGCGCTCCGGCGGCTCCGCCGAAGAAAGAAGCTGCACCCGCAGCACCTAAGGCAGAAGCAAAAACAGAAACTAAAGCTGCCGAAACAGCTTACGCTACCGGCACGCCTTCACCTGCTGCCGCAAAACTCATGGCTGAGCAAAATATTAGCGCTACACAAATTGCTGGAAGTGGTCCGGGTGGACGCATCACAAAAGGCGATGTTATTGCTGCAATGGCCTCCGGTTTTGACACTGCGGCCGTTGCCCGTCATTCCGGAGCGCGCACCGAACGCCGAGAAAAAATGACCAACCTGCGCAAGAAAATCTCCGAGCGTTTGGTTAGTGTGAAAAATACCACCGCGATGCTCACCACGTTCAATGAGGTGAACATGAAGCCAATCATGGATTTGCGTGCGAAATACAAGGATGTTTTCAAAGAAAAGCATGGTGTCGGACTTGGATTCATGTCCTTCTTCACCAAAGCATGCAGTGAAGCGTTGTACGCTTTTCCTGCTGTCAATGCGCGCATCGAAAATGGCGAAATCGTCTATCACGATTATACCGACATCGGCATCGCCGTTTCATCACCAAAAGGCCTGATGGTGCCCATCATTCGTAATGCCGAAACCATGGGCCTTGCCGATATCGAGCGTAGCATTGGTGAAATGGCTAAGAAAGTACGCGATGGAAAAATCAGCGTTGATGAAATGCAAGGCGGAACGTTCACCATCACCAATGGTGGTGTGTTCGGTTCAATGTTATCTACGCCCATCATCAATCCTCCGCAAAGTGCCATTCTGGGAATGCACAACATCGTAGAACGTCCGGTAGCTGAAAATGGTCAAGTGGTAATTCGTCCGATCATGTATGTGGCGTTGTCGTATGATCACCGTATCATCGACGGTCGCGAAAGTGTGAGTTTCCTGGTAAAAGTGAAAGACATGCTGGAAAACCCGGAGCGGATGCTCTTCGGCGGCAAGAGCGCAGAAGAAGTTTTACTCGGACTGTAATCAGCGACTAAACACGGTTTCTAGCACCTTACCCAATCGGTAAACGTCTTCGAAAGAATTGTATAGCGGAACAGGCGCCAATCGAATAACATCAGGTTCACGCCAGTCTACAACAACCCCTTGCTTGTAGAGCACTTCTACTAGCTTACGGTCGTATCCCTCGACAATCACAGACAACTGACAACCGCGTTGCTGCGGGTCATCCGGCGTGATACGCGTTAGGCGCTGTCCTGTTTTATCCATCACCGTTTGAAGCACAAAGTCAAGATAGGCCGTGAGTTGGATTGATTTTTCTCTCAATGCGTGCATGCCTACTTCCGAAAAGATTCCCAGCGAAACTTCATGCGCAATCATGTTAAATACAGGTGCGTTGCTCATCGACCACGACTCAGCAGTTGGAATTGGATCGAAGACAGGGCCCATTTGAAAACGGGTTGATTTGTTGTGTCCCCACCAACCGGCGAGGCGAAAGATATCCGGGTTGGTCACATGACGTTCGTGCACAAACACGCCACCTACACTTCCGGGACCACTGTTGAGGTATTTGTAGGTACACCAGCAGGCAAAATCAACATTCCAATCGTGTAATTCAAGCGGAACATTCCCGGCAGCGTGCGCCAAATCAAATCCACACATTACTCCTGCGGCATGCGCAGCGGCGGCAATGTCCTGCATAGGGAATAGTTGTCCGGTAAAATAATTCACGCCACCAAAACATACCAGAGCCAGTTCATCGCCCAAGCGTTGAATAGTTTCCAGAATGTCTTCTTTTCTCAGGTTGTATTCGCCCTCACGCGGTAAAAGTTCCACCAGCACATCCTCCGGTTCGAATCCGTGCAACCGGGCTTGAGAGGCAAATGCGTATTGATCGGAAGGAAATGGCTTGGCTTCGAACAAAATCTTGCGACGCTTTCCTTGAGGACGATAGAAGGAAACCAACAGGAGATTCAGGTTAACGGTAAGTTGGTTCATCATCACCACTTCCTCCTCCTTCGCACCCACCAATTTCGCGGCGCCCGCAGCAAACCGCTCGTGATAACTATACCATGGCTTGCGTGCAAGGAAATGACCTTCTACACCGTAAGTCGCCCAGTCATCACATTCATCCACAAACGCTTCCTTCACGCCCTTAGGCTGAAGACCCAGAGAATTCCCTGTGAAATAAAGCACAGAGATTCCTTGATGTTGAGGAAACAAAAAGCGATCGCGATAGGATGCCAGCGTATCAGCGGCGTCGAGTGATTGCGCGAATTCAGCGGTGTATTGAAATTTCATGACAGTGTCTTGCTTGTGCGACAAGTATCTTGCGCCGCGTTTTTACCCTTGCAAAGCAAAGGCATTCCTGCCGATGCAAAAAATTTGACTTGTGAACCTATGAACACGACACGCTCTGCAGAACTCTTCGAAAAGGCCAAAACCTATTTTCCGGGAGGAGTGAATTCACCGGTACGTGCTTTTCGCTCGGTAGGTGGCACGCCTATTTTTTTCGCTAAAGGACTAGGCTCCAAAGTGTGGGATGAAGACTGCAATGAATACATCGATTACTGCTGTTCGTGGGGGCCACTGATTCTGGGTCACGCACATCCATCAGTGGTGAAAGTCGTTCAGGAAACCGTTGCGCTCGGCAGCAGCTTCGGCGCTCCAACACGTTTGGAAAATGAATTGGCAGATTTGATTATTTCGCATCACAAATACATCGAGAAGATTCGTTTTGTGAGTAGCGGAACAGAGGCCGCCATGAGCGCCATTCGACTTGCACGCGGTTACACAGGCCGCGATAAAATCATCAAATTCGAAGGATGCTATCATGGTCATGTCGATAGTCTGCTGGTAAAAGCCGGAAGCGGATTGGTCACCCTGGGTACTTCCAGTTCAGCCGGAATTCCTGAGGCATATGCGAAAGAAACCATCGTGCTTCCATTGAACGACAAAGCAGCGCTGGATGCGGCCGTGAAGGAATACAAAGATCAAATCGCGGTTGTCGCCATTGAGCCCATTCCCGCCAACAACGGTTTGCTGCTGCAGGAAGGAGAATTCTTACGCTACGTGCGTGAAGTATGTACACGAGAAAATATTGTACTGCTCTTTGATGAAGTCATCAGTGGATTCCGTGTTGGCTTTGAAGGTGCATCGGCCTATTATGGCATCCAACCTGATGTATTGGCTTTCGGAAAAATTATCGGAGGTGGTTTACCGGTTGGCGCCTATGCCTCACGCTCCGAGATCATGAATCACGTTGCACCGGAAGGCCCCGTTTATCAGGCCGGCACGCTCAGCGGAAATCCGGTAGCCATGGCAGCGGGAATTGCCCAATTGACCGAGTGTTTGCGTCCGGGCTTCTATGAAGAGCTCAAAGAGAAAACGGATTACCTCGTGAACAATGTGTTGAATTACGCGCGCAGTAAAAACTATGCATTCAATATCTTCAGTGTAGGCAGCATTTTCTGGGTGAGCTTTTCCGCACAAAAATCAATTCGTCGCAGCGATGAAATTGATAGTGATGAAATGAAAAAGTTTGCGCCCTTCCACAGGTCGCTGCTCGAACAAGGCATCTACCTCGGCCCTAGCGGGTATGAAGTCGGATTTGTTTCGGCTGCGCACACCACAGAAGATATCGATCGCACGATCCAAGCCATGCAGCATGCACTGGATGTGGTCTTTGAAGGTTGATTATCGAAGCATGCGCAACAGAATAACGCCATCCACGAAAAGACTTTTGATGGGATGACGAGGACCTGCCCTTAAACCAACCACAAGGACCAAAGCCGCCAATGACGTGGCGTGTGACAACACCACATCGCGGTCAGAAAATTCGCGGAATACAGCACCTATTATAATCAAGATGGCAGCCATTAAACGCAGCCATTTCTCGCCTAGTGCTCGCACTGTAGCATCCGGCATTTCGAAATCCCCCATGAGATCCTCACACATGGAAAGCGCCATAATCCAGCAAAAATCACCCATGACGAACGATGCCATTTGGTAAAAGGAAATGTGTGCAATACTCAATGGACGAACGTAGCAAATGGTTACCCAGCACAGCGCAATAAGTGCGTTGTTGAGCAGTGGAATTCGACGCAACTCATACCGTTGCACTGTCGGAAAATCATGCAACCAGTGAAATCGGTATGCCAACACTGATAATGCGGCAGGAACACACAACCAAAGTGATTCTGTTCCTTGCCAGGAAACAAATAGTCCCATGAGCGCGATATGGATGAGCCACTTTCGCCGGCCTGTGAATTGATCATCAATGAAGAGATAGGCCGTCCAGGTGAGAAAAAAAACGTGCATGACCATCGTCACGCGGACCCATTCACCAAACAAGTCGTAGCTCTGATAGGTGAGCCCGGCTGCAGCGAGTGCAACCCAGATTCTGGACTGCACCAGAAAGGCAATCAGTTTCATTTTTTAATCAGCAAAAACCACAAGGCAACACCGGTGGCAGATCCGGCGAAGGAACCGCCCATGGCACGAAACAATTTGCGGGATCGGGCAGGTGGCTCGTAACCATCGGCATAGATATCGTTGTACTTATACTCCGGTCTGCTCATCGTCTTTTCGCGAATCTTGATTTTCGGCACCAACTGAAGCATGGTATAAAGAATAGGAGGACCTACCGCTGTGATGTAACCATCACCACCCCATAAGGAAACACCTGCACATACAGCGAAACCTACAGCAAACGTTGGCCACGCAGAAAAGTTTTCACGCGCATCATTTTCTCCTGCTAAATAAAATCGCATTTCATCTACGCTGTAGATATCGCCGAGGAGTTCGTCCTGCGCGTATAAAATCACTTCGGACTGTCCTGCCTTTTTCACACTGAACACATCATTCTTGTGCAACTCTTGGTGCTTGATTTTGCCATTTGCCTTCGTCAATTCAAATTCGAAAACCGTTCCTGTATCAGCAAGGATGTGACAGTTCATATGACGACCGTTCATGAGCAGAAGGGTGTCTTGCGCAGCTGCACAAAATGGAATGAGCAAAAACAACAACAGCAGTAATCGTGGCATGAGCAAATATAACGGCATTCGCTCATTGCCTGTCACGCCGGAATGGCCAGCGAAGCAACCGAAACTTGAATGCCTTCAATTTTTTGCAACGCTGCTACACAGGCCTCAATCGTGGCACCGGTAGTGATTACATCGTCTACCAATAACACGCGTTTATGCTCCAGCTGCTCGGGATATTTCACCCAAAAAATATTGCTGACATTGTTCCACCGGGATAACCGCCCTTTGCGGGTTTGCGTGCTCGTGTGCTGCGTGCGCACAAGATTCCCTATCATTGGCGAACAGTGCATGGCTTCTGCGATTCCCCTGGCTATACTGTCGCACTGATTGTATCCGCGCAGATGCTGCTTCTTTGGATGAAGGGGAACGGGCAAGATGAAATCATAGTCATTCATCCGCTGAGAGGCGAGCATTTCGGCGCCTAACATGGCACCAAGGCGCTCACCCACTTCCTGATCATCGTGGTACTTCAGGCGGTGAATGAGCCGCTGGGTTGCGCCATTACGGGGCATCTTCAGCAGTGCTGTAGCGCTTTCCACTGCTATACGACCCCAGAACACTTTCTCGACAGGGTTATCCTGCTGATCGCACAAATACAATCGCGGAAGTTTGGATTGGCAATGCAGACAGATTGCTTTTTCATAGTGCATCAAGTTGCGATTGCACGACGAACAATAGCTCGGGAACAGCAACAAACCGAAATTAGAAGCAAGACTCATGGTGTAAAATTTTCCGCCAACATGAGCCCGCTGTTCAAACAGCGTTATGCCTGAAAGGCATAGTGTATTCCATTTAATATTCCGTTGATTTTATCACTTAGTGCTCAAACCTTGCCCGTGCGCATCTTCTCAACGATCGATGCCACAGCCGGACACACCATAGTATTCCTATAAGTTAAGTCCAGAATTTGAGTCATGTTCTTTCGATCCGTGTGCGGATACTCTCTGCAAGCCTTCGGACGAACATCATAGATGCTGCAATAATTATCTGCTCCCAGAAAAGCGCAGGGGGAAGAATTTAATACCCAGTCATTGTCTTCATCAATGTGCAGATACTTTTCGGTAAACAGCGACGGACGCATATTGAGATGCTTTGCAATGCGATCAATATCCACATCCCTAAAAATGGGTGATGTGGTCTTACAACAGTTCGCACACGTGAGGCAATCGATTTGTTCAAAAGCCTCATCATGTAACTGATGAAAAGTATCGTCGATGTCCTTCTTACGCGTAAGATTGGAGAGAAACTTCTTGTTTTCTTTCTTGTATTGATTCGCACGAGCCAGGTGCTTGCCCAGTGCTTCCGGTAGTTGCTCTGCCATTAGTGAGGATCGCTAAATGCCGGATTATGGATATATGATGTATCAGTCAGGGTCTTCAAAAAAGCAATGAGCGCAAGCTCGTCGAGTTCATCCAAAAACAAACCACCGCCTGAAGCTTCCATGAACGGATCAATGGTGGTACTGATTTGACCTCCCGTGTTGTAGTGCGCTATCACCTCACTCAATGTCTGGAAGCGTCCATCATGCATGTAGGGTGCGGTGAGTTCAATGTTACGGAGCGATGGAGTTTTAAAACGTCCGCTATCGAGAGGATTACCTGTAACTGCTGCCAAGCCGGGGTCGGCGGAGAAATGAGTATCTAATCCATTATTGTGCATCAGGTAGTCGCCCATTTGCATGCCTGCGGGGCCGTGACAATGAAAGCAATCTGCACCGCCCCAAGGCTGACCGGTATTGGGATTGATTCCACCTTCAGTCAAAAAGAGATTGAATCCTGTTTCCTCGAGTGGTGTAAACGTATAGGTTCCCGCACGCTCCTGATCGAATTTCGAATTCGCGCTAATCATCGTGCGCAGGAACGAAGCCATGGCCTTCGCAGCGCGATCCTGAGTGATATCCGTTGTGCCGAAGGCCGCTTTGAATAAGGGTGGATAGATAGGATCATTGCGCAGCGCCTGCAAGGCACTCTCCCAAGTGTTGTTCATTTCAATGGGGTTGGTAATCGGCTCGATAACCTGGGCCTCCAGCGTCGGAGCACGTCCATCCCAAAAATAATTATACGCCCATCCAAGATTGACGAGCGCCATGGATTGACGATTGCCCTGTTCGCCGGTAATGCCGGTGCTAAATCGATTCGGATCCGAAAATCCATGTTCGGGCAAATGACAAGAGCCGCAACTTTGCGTTGCATCTGCGCTGAGTTTTTTCTCCCAAAAAAGATAACGCCCCAGTGCAATGCCCTCCACCGTCAACGGATTATCCGCAGGAATATCCATCGGAGGGAAAAGCGGGGGAACGACCAACTCGTAAGGAGTGGCGTTCCACGCAGGCGGATCCGGTGGTTCGGGTTCATTGGGCTTACAACAGGAAAACGTTGTAATCATGAACAAAAACACGATGATGTGCGGGGTTTTCATCTTCCTTCCAAAGGTAACAAATCCTTATTCTGAACAAAATTCCAATCGGTGAGTGATGTCAGAAAAGCAAGCAAATCAGCGCTCTCCTCTTGCGACAGATTCAGCGGGTGTATGCGCGCATCACGATTTTCATGAGCCTCTCCTCCGCGATTGTAAAACGCAATGACCTCCTCCAGCGATGACAAACTTCCATCGTGCATATAAGGTGATGTCAATTGAATATTTCGCAACGTGGGTGTTTTGAACTTGCCGATATCTTCCGGAAGATGCGTTGCGCGTGCCTTTCCATCATCCGCATAATGCTGCGTTAGGCCAATGTTGTGATAGTCCATGTCGGTAAAAAACACACCGCTATGGCAGGAGGCACATTGTGTTCGTTCAGAAAAAAACAGTTCCTTTCCGCGCAATTCACTTGCATTCATTTGATCTTTTTGCCCCAGGTTAAAGCGATCATAACGGGAATCGCCCGACACGAATGTCCGCTGAAAACAAGCCAACGCGCGGGTAATGACGTAAGGGTCAATACTGTCACGACCGTAAGCTTTTTTGGCCAGCGAATTCAAATCACCGGCGCGATTCAAGCGTTCAACGACATGCATCATGTTGTGCCCCATTTCCAAACTATCATGCAACGGAGCTAACGCTTGTGTCTCCAAAGTGGGCACTCCACCTTCCATCATCAACCGCTTCATCCATGCGATATTCGCCAGCGTTGGCGCATTGCGAGTACCCACTGCTCCCGTCATTCCGGGACTCGTTGCTCGGCCATCGGTAAATGCTGCGCTCAAGACATGACATGAACCGCAGTGGGTAGTTCCATTGGCAGAAAGCCGTGTATCGTAAAAGAGTTTTCTACCCAATAACACACGCAGTGTCGTAGGACGATTGTCATCAGGATAATCAAATACAGGAAAAATCGGTGGCTTCTTTACCTCAAGGGGTTGGTCGTCCGGCAAGATTGCCGCAGGCTCGCTGCAGGCCTCAAACAGCAGGACGCACGCGAGCAACGACCACCATTTCATAGGTCAACCGTAAGTGCCGCCAGGTAGTTGTCCATAAAGTCAGCAGCAAGTTGAGCGTTGGTGCTGGTGTGCGTGATGGCGTCTTGCGCCAAATCCACATCGTTACCATTCACCGGTGAAAAGATCTGATCGATGTGTAAATTGATATTGACCGCTTTTGCACCTGTATTCAAATCCAACACGAATGGAGCAGAAGCGAATTCGCGATAGCTGATGTCATCACCGGCATGAATGGCGATTGGCGTAAGCAACTCAGTACCCTCCGTACCTGTGGTATCGCACTTCCCTTCAAACTTGGCGAAAATGTACCCGGTGTTCCATACCCAAAACATTCCTTGTGAACCGGCCACGCTTAGAGGACTTGAACTCGGGTATTGAGCCGGATCCTGATCCTTGTTGTAATCACGCGGAACACCGATGCCAAACTTCATTTGCGTGTACTTTCCTTTCGGTAATGTGGCCGTGATTTCATTGTTCTCACTGAAATCAACCAGCATAAAATCCTTGAGCTGCGTTTCAGAACCATCCTCAGCAACCAGCGTCACAAAAGCGATGTAGTTCATGAGCTTGTCGGCGCGAAGGCGATTGCCGAAGTCGTCCATATACACTTGTTGCATAACGAAAGGCTGATCATCCCACAACGCATGAAAACTCACTTTCACTTCTGCCGTGGATGCAACGGGTTGCTCAGGCTCTACATCCTTACAAGACCAGAGAATAACAGAAAGGGCAGCAACAAACAGGAACGCTCTTTTCATGACTTCTTCATTTTCAATTCTATACAAAAATAACCGACAATTCCCCTACATGTTGCGAAAAATGGCGAAAAGCAAGCGATCTTCGAGACCAACGCGAACACCCTTTTTCTATGAAAACCACCGAACGATTTGTCATCATGAAAGCCAGTGCCGGCAGTGGAAAAACATTCCAGCTGGTGCGGTATTACTTATACATGGCGTTGAATAAACCGAAGGAACCGGGATACTACAAACACATTTTGGCAATCACATTCACTACCGCTGCGGTGAAGGAAATGAAAGAGCGCGTGATGAAACGGTTGTCGGAATTCGCAGCGGGAAAAGGTGACAAACACCTCGAGCCTGAACTACTCGAGATGCTGAATATATCTCCGGAAGAACTCCGGGAACGCGCAACGGCTGTGTACAATCATATGCTGCATCATTATCGCGATTTGAGTATCATGACGATTGACAGCCTCACGCATCGCTTGGTACGTGCTTTTGCCAAGGATCTTCACTTAAGCCACGATTTTACGATTGAAATGAATGAGCCGCTCTTCAAAGAAAAGATGGTTGATCGCTTGCTCGATGACTTGGGAGTGAACCAGCCTCTCACAGAATACATGAAAGAATATTCGCTGAGCAAAATTGAAGACGGCACCAATTGGAATCCGCGAGTAAACCTGCTTTCCATTGCTTCGGAACTATTTAAAGAAGCGGGTGTTGAACCCTTGAGTGAACTGCAGAAAATAGACTTGAGTATATTCAAGGAGGTGCGTTCAAAGATTCGGGCGGAGAACAAAGCGTTTGATGTGAAGATGACCTCCCTTGCCGATCAGATTTTTCAATTACTGGAAAATGTCGGAATCTCCATGGATGACATCCCCTATAAAAAAGCCGGTTGGGTTAGCATGCTTCGAAAGTTAAAGGACAGAGATTACGAGGCCAAGGTTACAAGCCGCTTCGCGGATGCGCTGGAAAAAGATAAGTGGGTCAATGACACTGCAGCGGGTCGTTTCCAACCCATAGCATCAGCGGTTCGAGATATGGCTGATACCATCCGCACGGCGCTGGAGGGTGTTGCGTTAGAGCGTTATTTTCTGCTCAAACAAATTCAGAGCAACATTGCGCAATTGGGGCTTTCCGAATACATGGCGAAATCGGCAGAGTTGCTGAGGTCGGAAGAAAATACGCTATTGCTTTCTGACTTCCATAAAATGGTCAACGACATAATACGCGGCAACGACGCACCTTTCATTTATGAGCGCATCGGTAATCGCTACAAGCATATACTGATTGATGAGTTTCAAGACACCTCAAAAACACAATGGAAAAATCTCATTCCGTTGGTTCAAAACGCACTCTCCGAGGGCAGCCATTGTTTGGTCGTGGGAGATGCCAAACAAAGTATCTATCGCTGGCGAGCGAGTTACGTCAAACAATTTACAGAGCTTCCTGAAGTACCAAAAGAGTTTGACAATCCGCAGGCCTCAAAGACCTTTCATGAAAACCACCTTCACTATCCGCTTGAAGAGAACTTCCGCAGCAGCATCGCCGTTGTGGAGTTCAATAACACTTTTTATAAAGCATTCGCCGAGCTACTCCGAGAGCATCAGGATGTCTATAAGGGTTTAAAGCAAACGGCAAAGAATAAGCAAACCGGTTATGTTAAGTTGCTGAATGAACCGAAAAGTGATAAGAAAAAGAAGAAGAACACAGATCTAGAAGAACCCACTTCCAACCCCGAATACGAAAGCTGGCAGATCCAGCTCATTGAGTGTATTCAGGAGTGTGCGAAGGATGGATTTCCACTCGGCGAAATCACCATACTCGTGCGCACTGGAAAAGAAGGAACGAAATGCGCCGAGTGGCTTCATGCAAATGAAATCCCAAGCACAACCAGTGACAGCTTTTTATTGAAGCGATCCATCCATGTGCGAGCGCTCATGGGTTTTTTGGAATTTCTGGAATACCCTGAGCATCACTTCGCCGGTTTTGATTGTGTCCAAGCCCTTTCAGAAATTCACACCGGGATTAGTATTGAAACGTTCATTACCCATCACATCAAACGCGAGAAGCGAAAGGTCGATATCGACCTGCACGGCTTCCTGAGCAATCATTTTGGAGACATGTCTGCCGTCCATCAAAGCGAAAGTGTTTTCTCACTGGCCATTGCCGTCATGCGAAAACTTAAGTTGCAATCCGATAGTGGTGTTGAATTTTTACTCAGCCACATCAAGCAGGAGTGTATCCAACACAATCTCAATCTTGCGCAGTTCATTCAGTGGTGGAAGGAGAAGAAAAACACACTGAAGATTATGACTGCGGCACATCCGGGATCCGTGAACATCATGACGATCCACAAATCAAAAGGCCTTGAGTTTCCCGCGGTAATTGTGCCCATGTTCAAAGCTTTCTCAAAAACCAATGAAATCTGGATAGACTTGGATGATGAGGTATTTGGCTTACCGGTAGGTTTGGTTTCTTCGAGTCCGTTAAGTACAAAACCTGACGAGGAAATCAAACGCCCGAAGCACCCTAAAATCGAACCCGAAGCGTACAACATGTTGCTGGATGATACCAACACACTGTATGTCGCCACTACACGCGCTGCGCAACGAATGTATTTTATCTATGGCGGAGGAGGAACATATTTCAATACCCGCGTGCAGGAAACCATCGGGCAGCTTTATCCCGATTTCTTGCTTAATGGATCATGCGCCATCGGGGAGCGTCAGCCTTTTGTGGATCATAGCAAAGAGAACAACAAGCAACTGGCTCATCCGGCGGGATTGAAAGGCGAATCATCGTTATTACCGCGATTAAGGGTCATTCCGGCCAAACAGCGTGACACGCCCTTTATGGCTTATGGTAAGATGCTACACGAAGCTTTATCACACCTCGATAGCGTTTCATCAGCGCAAGCGGCTGTAGGAATCGCATTGAAAAACGTTATCACCAGAGACGAAGAGACCATTCAGCAACTCTGCGACGATGTAAATGCCATCCGTCAACATCCCAAGCTCGCTGCCTGGTACAATGGCGAAGGCACTGTTATCAATGAACGCGAACTATGTTCGACCAACGGTGACATCGTGCGCCCCGATCGCGTTGTAGAGCTTAACGATTCGGTTGTTGTTATTGATTATAAAACAGGCACAAAAAGCGATCGTCACGTGCAACAGGTTGACGCCTACAAGCATCAATTAAAAACAATTTACAACAAGCCTGCGAAGGGCTATTTGGTATACACAAGACCACTGGAAGTTATCGAAGTGTGATAGCGTTTTCTTTGTATTCTAGCGCATCAAACGCCACACATGAAATCAGTCCTTGCTGTGCTTGCATTCCTTTTAGGAAATGTGTTTCTATCGAGCGCACAACATCCACTTATCAGTTCGGGAAAACTCGATCATTTAAGTCACACTGTGAGCGAACAAAGTCGCGCAGCAGCCTGCGCTCCTGCCACGTCACTGCGTGATTTGGAATGGAACAACATCGACGCATTGATTGAAACAGGTGGCTCACTTTGGCAAGACCGTGCCAATGGACGTTCGCATTACTTCGCACCGAAAAACGGCGATGCAGGCGTGATGTTCGCCGGATCCCTCTGGCTCGGTGGTGTATCACCCGATCAGCAACTCAAACTTGCGGCACTGCTCTATCGCTACAGTGGCAACGACTACTGGCCCGGCCCGCTCACCAATGACGGAGCTGCTGAGATTACCGCCAATACCTGCCTTGATTGGGACAAATTCGCAGTTAGTCTTCGCACGGATGCCGCATTGCACCGTCAATACCACGATTGCAAGCAAGATCCGAATTGCGATATGGATCGCTTATTTCCCAATGGCTACTCCATGCCCTCTTATTTTTTGGATTACCCTGCGCATGGCAACGTTGGACAAGGACAGGATTTTTACATCGCACCATTTTACGATTACGATGGCAACGGTGTGTATGAACCCGAAAACGGCGATTACCCGTGGTATGATCTCAGTCGCGAAATCAACTGTAAAACACGTCGTCGGGAAGACATCGTTCCGCTCTATGGTGACCAAACGTTCTACTGGGTTTTCAACGACAAAGGAAACATCCACTCCGAAACAGGCGGACAGCCCATTGGTATGGAGATTCGTGCGCAAGCCTTCGCGTTCAGCACGAACGATGAAGTCAACAACATGACGTTCTACAACTATGTACTCATCAATCAAGGCTCGCAGACGTTGCAAGAAACGTACTTCGGAACATGGATTGACCTCGACATCGGCGGCCACGTTGATGACTACGTTGGCTGCGATGTGCAGCGTGGTTTAGGATATGGCTATAACGGTGACGCCTTCGATGGTCCAACAGGGTTATCGCTCGGATATGGCGAAAATCCACCGGCTGTCGGTGTCGATTTCTTCGAAGGACCTTATCAGGATGAAGACAATTTCGACAATCCACTGACCACCGATATCGCCACAGCCATCGAACAAAAAGGTATTCCCTATAAAGGCATTGGAATCGGTTATGGTGATGGCGTAGTGGACAATGAGCGATTTGGCATGCGCAAATTTCTCTATCATAATTCAGGACAATCGATCAATGGTCCACCCGACCAAGCCGTACATTATTACAACTATTTGCGTGGCTTCTGGAAAAACGGTCAGCGCATGGCATATGGCGGCAATGCGCTCACACCGAGCAGCGGTGCGGATCTGTCGATTGCGGCGGACTTCATGTTTCCAGGGGATACCGACCCGTATCATTTCGGAACGAGTGGTGTGATCACCGAACCCTGGACAGAAGTCAGCAGTGGCAATCCGCCGGCCGATCGTCGCTTCATGCAAAGTGCAGGTCCCTTCACCCTGGAGCCCGGCGATTATAACAACATCACCGTTGGTGTAGTGTATGCGCGATCCAACACCGGTGATCCTGTTGCCAGTGTGGAAGCTGTGCGTGTAGCGGATGATAAAGCACAAGCGCTCTTCGATAACTGTTTCGAACTGGTTTCCGGACCCGACGCACCCGACGTAGCAGTGCGCGAACTCGAGAACGAAGTGATTTTGATGTGGACAAATGAAAATCCGCTCAGCAATAATTTTCAAGAAGATTATTCCCTGATAGATCCTACTATCCCCGAGTTTGCTCCCGACGGCACGCCTTACACTTCAGCACAGCGCAGTTATGTGTTTCAAGGCTACATGATTTATCAATTGGCCAATGATGGCGTTTCTGCTTCTGATTTGGAGGACATCAATCAAGCACGTTTGATTGCGCAGTGTGATGTTCAGGATGACGTCAGCAACATCATCAACTTCGAACGCGATGCCACTACGGGTCAAATCGTGGCGCAGTTGAAAGTTCAGGGAGCTAACCAAGGTGTATTTCATTCATTGCGTGTAACTGAAGATGCCTTTGCACTAGGCGCGCCACAATTGGTTAACCACAAGACATACTACTTCATGATCATTGCGTACGGTTATAATAACTATTCGGATTTTTCTTACTCAACTTTGGGTGGACAAGACGAAGCGTTTCTGCCTTCGCGCAAAGCAGCCTTGCTGGAGATACCATTGATTCGTGCGATTCCGCACCGCTCCGCCCCCGAAAACGGCGGTACCATCATCAACGCGGGTTATGGCGATGGTGTTCCATTGGTGCGTCTGGAAGGAACCGGTAACGGTAAGAACTTGCTCAACCTTTCTTCGAAGACTGAGAATGAAATCCTGTCTGCGCCTTATTA
>Ga0315902_10000872_pt1 | contig 50011 bp, 47 predicted proteins | sample LakEriMetagenome_9_FD_203523 | JGI IMG/M metagenome (GOLD analysis project Ga0315902, IMG submission 203523) | Freshwater fungal communities from buoy surface, Lake Erie, Ohio, United States - Buoy 12 MA117 | ecosystem: Environmental > Aquatic > Freshwater > Lake > Lake biofilm | place: USA... | reverse complement strand
AGTAGTTTATGAAAGTTTTAGTTTCTTGGCAAGGATACATGAATGATTTTTATGAAGGAAAAGTAGTCGAAGACGGGCCTACAATTTCCTTTCATCGGTTTTTTTATAAGCATGATAAACACATCTTGTTGTCTGAAAAAAAGGAAGATGATTTACGTATTCTTCATTTGCGATCTTACCTTGTTAAAACCTTTCCGGAAAGAGATGTTGAAATAAAATATATGGATATCAATGATCCAATTGATCATGCTGAAATTCAATCCAAAATTTATCCTCTATTAGCAGAGTTGAAGGATGACGAAATTGATATTTTTATTTCACCAGGCACGCCAGCAATGCAGGTTGTTTGGTATCTTGCTCACATGAGTTTGAATTTAAAAACAAATTTATTCCAAACTCGCCCCGCAAAATATACGGTTAGAAAAGATCGACCTGAATTGATAAAAATAAAATTGGAGCGTTCTACTCTCGGACTTACAGCACTTTATCATCAGCAGGATATCAAAAAAACAAGTTCGGATAATTTCTTTATTACTCCGGGTATCGAGAAAATTTATGAAAATGCCAGAAAAGTGGCACTTACTGATGAGGTTTCCGTCTTAATACTTGGTTCAAGCGGTACGGGGAAGGAAAATTTGGCGAAATACATTCATTCAAATTCGATTCGTTCAGACAAACCTTATATTGCTATTAACTGTTCGGCATTTAGTGATTCGCTTTTGGAATCCCGGCTTTTTGGTTATAAAAAAGGGGCGTTTACTGGGGCAGATAAAGACAGTGAGGGACTTTTCGAATTAGCTAATGAAGGAACCCTTTTTTTAGATGAAATAGGAGATATTTCTCCATATATGCAGCAGGCACTACTAAGAGTTTTGCAGGAAAAGGAAATTATGCCTTTGGGTGGGAAATCACGTAAAATAGATGTTAGAATTATTGCTGCAACCAATCATAATTTGGTTAAACGATGTGAAGAGGGCTTTTTTCGTTGGGATCTTTATTATCGTTTGTCTGTAGTCGAATTAGATATTCCTTCTTTGGTTCAGCGCGGAAAGACAGATCTTAAACAGATGATAGATTTTTTCTTGAGCCAAAAGAAAAAACAACTTCGAAAGGTTCATAAATTGCAATTAACGAAGCCAGCTCTTGAGGTGTTACTGAATTATTCTTATCCAGGAAATGTGCGTGAACTTGAAAACATAATTTCTAGACTTTATGTATTTAATGAAGAAAAAGTTGATGAGGATGTTTTGCCAAAACGATTAAAACAAGAGCCATCAAATCAACCGTTTAATTGGGAATATGTTGAAAAAGAGCACATTCAAAAAGTTCTGAAGCATTTCAAAGGTAATAAAAGACAGAGTGCGTTGGCAATTGGTTGGACCATTAACACATTAAATTCAAAAATTGATCGTTATCAAATAAATGTTTAAATGAAATTTATTGTATCGAGTATTTTTCGCTTTATAATTATTGCTCTCATTCTTGTCTCATTCTCAATCTCCTTTAGTCAATCATGGAATCAGACACAATCTTTTCCTGGCACACCGAGAGATGATGCGTCATACTTTAAAATTGGAACTAAACATTTTATAGGAACTGGAAGGGAAGTTGGCTTTGGATGTACGCGCGATTTTTATTTTTTTGACGAGAATTCAATGTCATGGGGTAATGCTGCTTCTCTACCGATTGGAAAAGAACGACAATATGCAGCGGCATGTTCATGGAATGGTAGCGGTTTTTTATTTGGAGGTGTAGATTGTGCCGGAATTTATCAAAATGATTTTTGGAAATATGATCCAATTATTGATAACTGGATTATTTTATCAAACTTGCCATCTACTGGAAGAGCTGGCATGGTTCAATTTGTAATGAACGACACATTCTTTATAATTGGAGGAAAGGATTCAAATGGAATACTCAATGAGGTTTGGGCATACGATTTCGTTTCTCAATCATGGAGTCAGAAAAATAATTTACCAATGGACGGAATTTGGAGAGGAATTACCTTTCAGTTTGATAATGATGCTTTTATTGGTTTGGGTAAGAATAATTTGAATAACCAAACCGGGCTTAATTCGGAAATATTGAAATATGATTTTAATGTTGATTCTTGGTCGGTAGTTGCAAATTTGAACTTGGGAACGCGCTCCTATGTTGGTCATGCTCAGACAGATTCTTTACTTTTCTTATTTGGTGGGCTTTCTGAAACCAATCAAATTTTAGTTTCGACAGAACGAATTCATTTGAATGATTTTTCTGTTGATATTTTGGCTGATTTTCCATCCGACCCCCGAAAAGGTGGGATTTCATTTATTGTACAAAATGATTTGTATTATGCGACCGGAGTTTCCACGGATACCAGATTTAATGAAACTTGGCGCTTACAGTCAGTTGCGTCAATCGATGAAAATTCGTTATGGGATATTCAGATTTATCCAAATCCTGTTTCATCTGAATTGAACATAAAATCGAATCAAAAAATTAAACAAATTGAAATTTACGATGTGTTAGGAAGAATATGTTTCAATCAAGAAATTTATTCAAACTCCGCTATGTTAGATTTGAATCAATTACAAAAGGGTAATTTCATAATAAAAGTAAAATCTGAGAATCAATCTGTTTACAGAGATTTAATGAATAAAAATTGATTTAATTGGATTGTATTATATTATTGATTAGTTATTCTATTAACGTTTCAAAACATAATAATACGTACCATCTCCTCGATTTTCGTATGCTGTAATTTTTTTACTTCCGATATATAGATTGGTCAAGTATGAAATTGTTACAGTTCCATTTGGGTTTGAAAGAGCCATCACTAAACTTTGACCTTGATTGGTTTCCGTCGTGGAATTGTCCTGAATACTCCAAGTACCTCGAAGTGTATCATTTTGAGTAGATTTTGAAAACGAATTGTCCGAATTAAATTCAACTGCATCGCCATAGAACTGATCGGTGATGTTCTGATTGACGAATGAATTATACGGTCTGAATTTTACTGTTTCATACCTCCACTTTCCTTGAATTTTTACCGCTGGCGCCTTAAAAATTGAATTTTGAGAACATCCTGATACGATCATTAAAATGACAAATCCAATAAATTCGGTTTTAAATGCTAACTTGTTCATGGCTAATAGTTTTAAATGAAAAATCAATTCATTCCCGTGATGAATTTCTTCTAGGACTATTATTCTTTCCTTTTTGTTACAAATAAGCATAAAAAAAGGCGACCCGTGTGGATCGCCTTGCAAAAAATATTTCCTAATTATGCGATTATATTCATACCATCTAATACATCCATTACACCTTTAACTGCATCTGCAGATTCGTATAATAAAGCTTTTTCGTCAGAAGTTAAATCTAATTCAATAATTTTTTCAATACCGTTTTTACCTAATACAACTGGTACGCCTAAATAAATATCATTTAGGCCATATTCACCTTGCAACCACGCACAAACTGGGAAAATTCTTTTTTGATCGCGAACTACTGCCTCAACCATTTGAGCAGCTGCGGCTCCCGGAGCATACCATGCAGAAGTCCCAAGTAATTTAACCATTTCACCTCCACCAAATTTTGCACGCTCAATGATCGCATCTAATTTGTCTTTTTCAATCAATTCAGTTACCGGAATACCTGCAACAGTTGTATAACGTGGAAGAGGAACCATTGTATCTCCGTGACCTCCCATTAATACAGCTTGAATATCCTTAGGCGAAACATTTAACTCAGTAGCTAAAAATGCACGGTATCTTGCTGTGTCTAGAACACCTGCCATTCCAAATACCTTTTTAGAATCAACTTTAGCAGTTAAATAAGAACAGTAAGTCATTACATCCAAAGGATTCGATACAATAATCAAAATTGCATCCGGAGAGTATTTAATTACGTTTTCAGTAACAGTCTTAACGATACCTGCATTTGTCGCGATAAGATCGTCACGAGACATTCCTGGTTTTCTTGGTAAACCAGAGGTAATTACAACGACGTCTGAATTTGCCGTTTTGGAGTAATCGTTTGTAGATCCAACTGTTCTTGAATCATACATATTAATTGGTGAAGTTTGCCAGATGTCTAATGCTTTGCCTTCTGCAAATCCTTCTTTGATATCCAATAATACGATTTCGTTTGCAATTTCCCTGTGCGCTAATACGTCTGCACAAGTTGCGCCTACATTTCCAGCCCCTACAACTGTTACTTTCATATCGTTAATTTTAATTTTAATAATTTATGAGATTACGAATTTAATACTTTTCATAAAATATTGCTTATTTTGAAAAAAAAATAGAAAACTAGGCAACTGATTAAAAACAACAGCGTCAACTATGTCAGATAACTTGGAGAAGATTGAGGATTTGCGAAATATCGTTGATGGGTGTAACAGAAATGATCGCCGTGCACAAGAACAACTGTTCAAAATGTACTACGGAAAAATGTTAGCAGTTTGTAGAAGGTACATGAATGATAATGACTCAGCTCAGGAGGTTCTTCAAGAAGGTTTTATTAAGGTCTTTGACAAAATTGGAGGTTTTGACTTTAAGGGGTCGTTGGAGGGATGGATTCGAAGAATAGTCGCAAACACAGCAATTGATGCTATTCGTAAAGCCAAGAGAAATCCATTTCAAACAGATAAAGATACGGATTTTAAGCAGGATGCAACTGTTGAAATGATCGATCAGGAAGAATGGGATTTACTTGAATTGAAAGCGGATGCAGCAATGGAAGCAATTCAACAATTATCCCCTGCCTACAGAACAGTTTTCAATCTTTACGTGATTGAAGATTATACTCATAAAGAAATTGCTGATTTGTTAGGTATTAATGAAGGAACGTCAAAATCCAATTTAGCGAAGGCAAAAATGAATTTGCAAAAGATATTGAAGAAAAAATATAGTTCACATTTTTAACATGAAAGATAAAATAGAACATAAATTTAAGGAACTGCTTGAAAATCAAGAGTTCCCTTACGATTCGAAAGCATGGGATGTGATGAAGGGTTCGTTAGATGCAAAAATGCCGGCTTCAAAACCTACGAATTGGAATAAATGGTTTTTGGGTGGAGCCGCTATTACGGTTATTGCAGTATCCACTTATTTTGTTATCCAAAATACTGAACCAAATCAATCAAAAGTTGCTCAAAATTCTAAGGAATTAAAATCTAATTCAGAACGAAAAGTAGATTCTAAAAAATCACAGTTGAAATCGCCGCAACAAGTAACTAAATTGAATGAATTTTCCAATCAGATAGAGAGCGAAACTGAAACTTTTCAATCGAATCAGAATGAAAATAGTTCTTTTGTAGATCAAAAGAGTAATTCAAATAATAAGGTTAATAACGAACAGAAAACGAATGTTCATGACATCAACCATTCAATCGATAATGTTGATGATAATAAAGTTGCTGATGGTTTGGCATCTATGAATGAGATAAATCCTTCAAATTCTGCAGATATCCAGGATGTTTCTGCAATATCTGTTCGGGATCTTTGCCTTGGAGAAAGTCAAACAATTGAAAATAAAAACTCCTTTGATATTCACATTGTACAGCAAGCAAATAAAAAAGTTGTTGCACTTATCAAATCAAAACAATCATACATTTTTCAGGCTCAGGAATCAGGATCGTATGAAATAATTTCCAAAAGCCAAGGAAATGAATTGAATACTACTATTTTTGAGGTCAAAAAAGTAATTAATCCTGAAATAAGTTTGGAATCTGATCTGCTTTATGTGAAAGGTGTGCCGACAATTAAAGCGTCATCCGAAAATGGGGCAAATTCAGTTTGGAAAGTTAATGGCAGAACTGTCTCTCAAAACCAAGGTGAGATTGAGTTTAATCCATATTATGCCGGAAAATATACGGTTTCACTTTTATCCAACGAAAATGGCTGTATAGCTACATCTGAAGAATCGGTTCAGGTTTCTGAGGATTACAATTTGCTAGCTCCTAACGCATTTAATCCAAATTCATTTGATATAAAGAATCAAACATTTATGCCCTATGCATTGACACAACGTGATGTGAAGTTTACGATGATTATTTTAGATCCAAAAGACGGAGGATTATTATACGAAACAGATGATGCTTCTCAACCGTGGACAGGAATTGACAAGAGAAATGGTCAAATGACTCCTTCCAATCAAGTTTATATTTGGAAAGTTAAACTTGAAAATGCACTTCCAGGAGAGCCAAACGAGTATAAAGGAACAATTACAAAACTGTAGCTGTTCAAACTATAAACAGAGAGCCCGTTTCATTTTGATTCGGGCTTTTTTGTATTCTTTTGTTATATCTTTGTCTTATGCGTATCGATATTCTCACTGTGCTTCCACAATTGCTCGAAAGTCCATTCTCGGCTTCTATCATGCAACGCGCTCAGGACAAGGGACATGTTGAGATTCATGTTCACAATATCCGAGACTATTCAATCGACAAACACAAAAATGTGGATGATTATCAATACGGAGGAGGGGCAGGAATGGTAATGTCTATTGAACCAATAGCCACATTAATCGAAAAGTTAAAAAGTGAACGTCAATACGATGAAATTATTTACATGACTCCCGATGGAAATGTTCTTGATCAAGGCATGTGTAATTCTCTTTCGCTTCTGAACAATGTGATGATTTTGTGCGGGCATTACAAAGGAGTGGACGAACGTGTACGTGAACATTACATTACAAAAGAAATTTCGATTGGTTCGTATGTACTTTCTGGAGGAGAACTAGCGGCAGCTGTTTTGGTTGACGCCGTTGTGAGGCTTATTCCTGGAGTTTTGAATGATGAAACATCTGCTTTAACGGATAGTTTTCAAGATAATCTTTTGTCACCCCCCGTTTATACTAGACCACCTGAATACAATGGTTGGAAAGTGCCGGAGATTTTACTTTCAGGTAATTTGCCCGCGATTGAAAAGTGGAGAGAGGAACAGGCTATGGAACGAACAAAATCAAGAAGACCAGATTTATTAGATTAAGGAATGGATTCACTAACGCAAATTGTTCTAGGAGCAGCCGTTGCGGAAGCGGTAGGCGGAAAGAAATTGGGCAATAAAGCACCTTTGTGGGGAGCAATTGCGGGAACGATTCCGGATTTAGACGTATTCTTACGTTTTTTCTATCATCCAATTGATGCTGCATTGGTTCACCGAGGATTTTCCCACTCGATTTTATTTGCCGTACTTTTCAGTCCCATATTTGCGTATGTTGTTCATCGTATTTATAAGCAGAAATTTGAGTATCGAACCTGGTTATGGTTGTTTTTCCTCGGAATAATTACTCATCCCATGTTGGACATGTTTACTAATTATGGAACCCAGTTTTTATGGCCTTTGGATTATCGAATTACGTTTAATACTGTTTTTGTAATTGATCCTCTTTATACATTGCCATTTGGTTTATGTGTTCTGATTATCCTTTTTCTCAATAAGACTAATGCTTGGAGAAGAAAAATTAACCATGCTGGAATTATTTATTCTTGTGCTTACTTAATTTGGGGAGTTGTGGTGAAATTGATTATTCTCAATCATTCGAATGATTATTTCAAAATGGCCAAGTATTCAACTCAAAATGAGATGGTTACCCCAATGCCTTTGACAAGTTTTTATTGGATGATGCTCGGGGAAGATGAACGCAATTATTACCTAGGATATAAATCAATCTTTAAGCCTTTCGATCCCAAAAATGTGGATGTGATTCCTAAAAATCAACAAAAGTTGGATTCACTTCTTTGGAAAGGGGTAGATTATTCTGACAAACTGAAGTTTATATCGAATGGTTATTATACCTTGATTAACAAAAAAGATACGATTATTTTTCATGATTTAAGGTTTGGAACAATGAGTCAATTGACGAATAAAAAAGTTTCAAACCCTGTAATGGGGTATCAAATTATACATAACGATAATGTCGTTCAGAAGGTTGAAATGAGTCGTGGAAAGGACTTGTTTAAGTTTGTGGATTTTGATGCTTATTGGAACTTTATTTTTCATTAACAAATGGTTTTTATCACTCATTTTTTGATCAATTAACTTTAACTTAGCAAGGTTAAAATATAATTCATGATACAAGATTGGATTTCTGAATTTCCACAAGTAAGCGAAGAGCAATGGAAGTCCCAGCTATTGAAAGAACTAAAAGGTGATGAGTCAAAACTCACGAATTTTGATGAAATAGAAGAGATTTCTTATTCAACTTACCATCATCCTGAAAAATTTAGTGTACCGAATGCAGGTGCTAATAAATTGTCCATTCAACGTGGGTTTTTAAAATCGGATAATTCTTGGCTCAATGGTGTTGAAATTATCATTCAAGATGAAAAATCTGCGAATGAGGAAGCATTGAAAGTCTTAATGTCTGGGGCAAATTTTCTACGATTTATTTCTAAAGGAAAAACCAATTGGAATCAAGTATTAGAAAATATTGGTATTGAATACATTCACACTACATTTTGTCTTTCGAATGTAGATGAATTGAATGATTTGTTTTCACTTTTAGGTGATGAAAAATTGAAAAACTGTTCCTTTTCTTTTCAATCAGAGGCACTTAAAAACGCAGACTGGACAGAGAAATTTCATTCTTTTGCGATTCCCTTAATTGAAATCGATGGATTTTCAATCAATCAGTGTGGAGCCAATGCAATTCAGGAGTTGGCTTATGTATCTCAAAAAGCGCATTCCTCTTTGGTTGATTTGTTAAATCTTGGTTTTACCGTTGATGAGGCAAGTGCATTCATTCATTTCAAAATGGGAATTGGATCCAATTACTTGGTTGAGGTGGCAAAATTTCGAGCATTGAAAATACTTTGGGCGAATATACTAAAGCCGTATAATCCACTACATCATTGTTCCTATAATTGTCAAATTACTGCTCAAAGCGGATGGGTAAATAAATCATTGAAAGATCCTTACACCAATTTATTGAGACAAACGACAGAAGGGATGAGTGCAGTATTAGGAGGTGTTGACCGTTTGATTATTCAACCCTATGATACTTGTTCAACTGAAGGCAAATCCGACTTTTCGCAGCGAATGGCCTTGAACATTTCTAACTTATTGAATGATGAGAGTTTTTTAAATGCCGTTTGCGATCCATTTGGAGGAAGTTATGCTATTGAAGATTTAACGAAAACATTGACAGAAAAGGCTTGGGATGTATTCAAGAAATTGGATAAAATGGAGTCAAATGAAATGGATAAATATTGGAAAACCAGCATAGAATCTAAAGCGCAGCAAAGAATTAGGTTATTGAAAGAAGGCGAAAAGTTATTAATTGGAGTGAATAAATATTTGAATCCTCATCCACACAATATGGAATGGTCGCAACCATCTACTTTTATGAATATGAGTTATGTTCGACTTGAAACTGAAGTACAATGAAAAAAGTTGATTTTAGCACAATTTCAATCGATTGGAATATTTCGTCAAGTAAAGTGGAAGAAACAAATTCCTTTCCTACAGCTGAAAACATTGACCTAAAGTCAGTTTATGTAGATAGCGATGTAAAAGAATTGCAACATTTGAATTTCGTTTCCGGAATTGCACCAAATTTTCGTGGGCCTTATGCTTCTATGTACACCGTAAAGCCATGGACCATACGTCAATACGCTGGGTTTTCAACTGCTGAAGAATCGAATGCTTTTTATCGAAAGAATTTGGCAGCGGGTCAAAAAGGATTGTCTGTTGCATTTGATTTGGCTACGCATCGTGGATATGATTCAGATCATGAACGAGTGATTGGTGATGTCGGAAAAGCGGGCGTTGCAATAGATTCTGTGGAGGACATGAAAATATTGTTCGATCAGATTCCATTGAATGAAATGTCTGTTTCGATGACGATGAACGGAGCTGTAATTCCAATTATGGCATTCTATATTGTTGCTGCCGAAGAGCAAGGAGTGAAACCGGAAGAATTGGCCGGAACTATTCAAAATGATATTTTGAAGGAATTCATGGTGCGAAACACATACATTTATCCACCTGCGCCGAGTATGCGGATTATCGCTGATATTTTCAGTTATACTTCCCGCAACATGCCAAAGTTCAATTCTATTTCTATCTCGGGTTACCATATGCAGGAAGCAGGTGCTACAGCAGCAATCGAATTAGCATATACCCTCGCTGATGGTTTGGAATATTTGAGAGCAGGATTGCAGGCGGGAATGAAAATTGATGATTTTGCACCTCGATTGAGTTTTTTCTGGGCGATTGGAATGCATTACCATATGGAAATTGCGAAAATGCGCGCAGGACGTTTAATTTGGGCAAAGTTGGTTAAACAATTTAATCCACAGAATCAAAAATCATTGGCCTTACGAACGCACTGTCAAACATCAGGTTGGTCATTGACGGAGCAGGATCCATTTAATAATGTTGCCAGAACGTGTATAGAAGCTTTGGGGGCGGCATTGGGTGGAACACAATCCTTGCATACGAACGCATTAGATGAAGCCATTGCTTTACCAACTGATTTTTCAGCACGAATTGCACGAAATACGCAAATTTATTTGCAAGAAGAAACGGGGATTACCTCCATCATTGATCCATATGGTGGAAGTTATTTTATAGAGAATTTAACAAATGAATTGGTAAACGAAGCCTGGAAATTGATTGAAGAGGTTGAGGAACTGGGGGGAATGGCAAAAGCGATTGAAACAGGAATCCCTAAAATGCGGATTGAGGAAGCGGCAGCGAGAAAACAGGCACGAATAGATTCAGGTAAAGATGTAATTGTTGGTGTAAATCGTTTTCAAATTGAAGAAGATTCTACGATTGAAATTCGCGAAGTGGATAATACGAAAGTTCGCGATGCTCAGATAAATAGATTAAATTACGTTCGCGAAAGTAGAAATAATGAAAGTGTAAAGGAACTTTTGATTGAACTCGAAAATGCGGCAAAAAATCAAGCCGGAAATTTATTAGAAATCGCCGTTCGATGTGCTCGTGAACGTTGTACGCTCGGAGAAATTTCAGATGCTATGGAGCGTGCTTTTGGACGTTATCAGGCAACGATTCGTTCCATCAGTGGTGTTTATTCAAATGAAGCTATGAAAGATTCAGATTTTACCAAAGCACGAGCTTTGACCGAAGAATTTTTGAAATTGGAAGGTCGAAGACCGCGCATCATGGTGGCTAAAATGGGGCAAGACGGTCACGATCGTGGAGCAAAAGTAATTGCCACAGCATTTGCTGATATTGGATTTGACGTGGATATAGGACCGTTGTTTCAAACGCCCTCTGAGGCTGCAAGACAAGCAGTAGAAAACGATGTTCACATTCTAGGCGTTTCATCCTTGGCGGCAGGACACAAAACACTTGTTCCGGCTGTAATAGAAGAATTGAAAAAATTAAATCGCGAAGATATTATGGTCGTTGCTGGAGGTGTAATCCCGCAGCAAGATTATGATTTTCTTCACAACGCAGGAGTTTTCGGAATCTATGGTCCGGGAACAAAAATATCTTCGGCAGCAATTGAAATTTTGGAGTTGTTGATTCGAAGTAATCGGGAGTAAGATTGAGCTAGAAATCAATTATAATTTGTGATAATCTGAAATGAATTAATCTTCATCTTAGACTATGATTTAATCAAAAAGTAAATGAATTCAGTGCTATTTGATTTAAAGAGTATAGGAATTCCCCCTTTATTTTAATCTCTCTTTTCATAAATCAATTTACACTCTTTAATGATTATTTTATAATCATTAATAAGACATAAAATACATCATAATATTGTTTTTCAATCAATTTTTCATTAATTTAAAGTGATAAACTGATAAAAATGGACAATATCGCAAAGGAGACAATTCAAGGAAGAATACTGACAATTAGATGGGTGCAGGTAATGTTAGATAGCGATTTAGCAACTTTTTATGAAGTAAAACCCTACAGATTGAGAGAACAAGTAAAACGTAATCCCGATAGATTCTCAAGTGATTTTATTTTTCAATTAACAGATAATGAAGTTAATTTATTGGTCTCGCAAAATGCGATACCTTTCAAGCACTATTTGGGAGGATCGAACCAGTATGTTTTTAAAGAACAGGGTGTTGCAATGCTTTCTGCTTTTTCTAAATGACAAATTTTACCAACTTTAAGTAAACTATGATGAATGAAATCATTATATATCATCTAAATGAAACTGCTGAACACATTGAAGTGCATATTGAAAATGAGACTGTTTGGTTGAATCAAGCACAAATGGCGATGCTTTTTGGGCAGACAAAGCAGAACATTAGCTTGCATATTAACAATTGTTTTAAAGAGGGTGAATTGGAGAAGTTTTCAACTGTCAAGGATTCCTTGACAGTTCGAGTTGAAGGTCAACGGAAAGTTACCCGAAAAGTTGAATTTTACAATCTAGATGTAATTATCTCAGTTGGTTATCGTGTAAAGTCCAAACAAGGCACGCAATTTCGAATTTGGGCAACAACAATTTTGCGTGAATACTTACTGAAAGGTTATTCAATCAACCAGCGTGTGGATCAAATAGAAAATAATCTTGAGAATCTTTCAAAAGAGGTGAGTAAAATCTCCTTTCAACTTAAAACCAATGAACTCCCCACCCAAGGTGTTTTTTTCGAAGGACAACTATTTGATGCGTACATATTTGCAACAGACCTTATAAAAAGTGCTCGGCATTCAATTATTTTGATTGATAATTACATCGATGAAAAAACGCTTTTAATGTTAAGTAAGCGAGGATCAAATTGCCAAGCGCTAATTTATACCCAAAAAATTAATGATCGAATTCAATTAGATTTAGCAAATCACAATGAGCAATATCCTTCGATTGAAATAAAAATTCTTAAAACTACACATGATCGGTTTTTAATTATTGATAGTACGGCGCTGTATCACATCGGTGCCTCACTCAAAGATTTAGGTAAGAAATGGTTTGCTTTTTCTAGGATAGATGAATTTCTTTCGGAATTATTGAGGAAGTTAGATGATGCCCAAATTAGATAAAAAATTTCATCGGCAGCAATTGAAATTTTGGAGTTGTTGATTCGAAGTAATCGGGAGTAAAGCAAAGCGAGAATGAAAACAAAAAGCACCCCGAAGGGTGCTTCCATTCTTATGCAGTAAGAATGTTTTACTCAAACACAATTTTAAATTCCACCCGGCGGTTTTTTTGACGCCCCTCAGTAGTATCGTTATCAGCTATTGGTTTTGTTTCTCCAAAGTAATTTACTTTGATTCGGTTTTCTGATATGCCTTTGGAAATCAAATTATTCCTTTTCTATTAAAGTATTTTAGCTAAACTCATTGAATAGAATGAAGTAATTAATGTAAAAAACTTCAATGGCTGATATTTATAAAAGATTTTAGGTAAAAAATCTTGATTGCAAGGTTGCTTTGATGATTGTAATATGAATTCAATTGAAGTTTTTTAGCTAAATACCATGATTGTATTGAAGTAATTTAGCTAAATTAATTGATTAGAATGAAGTAATTTATATAAAAAACTTCAATAACTAAATTTTTTTCTTTAAATTTGTCTAAATAAAAAATGTATGGATTACGTTGAAAGAGCAATTTATAAGGACTTTCTGAAGCATATTAAACCTGGAAAAGTATTGATTCTTCTTGGAGCGAGAAGAGTTGGTAAGACTCAGTTATTAAAACAGATTCTCGATCAATTGCCCAAGGACAAAACCTTGATGTTGAACGGTGAAGATCAACTAACGCTTGATCTACTTGCAGAACGATCTGTAGAAAATTTGAAATTAGTGGTTGGCTCAGCGAAATATGTAATTATCGATGAAGCTCAAGGGATTCCGGATATTGGTTTAAAATTAAAACTTCTGGTAGATGAATTGAGTCAGGTTCATGTAATCGTCACAGGTTCCTCTATGTTTGAATTGAATAATAAACTTGGGCAGCCTTTGGTAGGAAGATCGAATGTGATTCAACTTTTTCCGCTATCGCAACTCGAATTTCAAGCAAATGAAAATATTATAGAAACTTATTCGCGACTTGAACAACGGTTGGTTTATGGTTCGTATCCTGAATTATCAAATCTATTAAATTCAGAGGAAAAGATAGATTATCTTGAAGGATTGATAAGCAGTTATTTATTAAAAGATATTTTGGCTTATGAAGGAATAAAAAAAGCGGATAAAATCATCGATTTATTGAGACTAATTGCTTTTCAAATCGGTACGGAAGTTAGTATTGACGAACTAGCAATGAATCTTAAAGGAATTAGCCGCAATACCATTGAGTCTTATTTGGATCTTCTGTCAAAAGTGTTTATTATTTATCCTGTACGAGGATTCAGTCGAAATTTAAGAAAGGAAATCAGTAAGTCAAATCGTTGGTATTTTTATGACAATGGAATTCGAAATGCCTTGATTCGTAACTACAATCAAATTAACTTGCGCAATGATGTTGGGCAATTATGGGAAAACTATTTAATGTCCGAACGTATGAAAGTCAATTCCTATCTGAAGAGACGTGTTAATTCGTATTTCTGGCGGACATACGATCAGCAAGAGATAGATCTAATCGAAGAAAAAGGAACCCAGTTGGCTGCATTTGAATTCAAATGGAAAAAGAATAAAATAAAGACACCAACGGCCTGGAAGAATCATTATCAAGATTCTGATTTTCAAGTAATACACAATGAAAATTATTTAAATTTCGTTCTCGGAAAAGAATCAAATTGAAGTTTTTTCGCTAAACAGCATGATTGTATTGAAGAAATTTAGCTAAATTCATTGAATGAAATAAAGTAATTTATATAAAAAACTTCAATAGCTTAATTTTTGAGTAGAATTTTAACAAAGTAATACGATATGAAATAAATTTAAATACTTATCGTAAGGTTATTTTCAAGATTCTAATTCCCATTCTTAATCTCCTCAATGAATGTTTGAGTGGCAGAAATTTGCTCTTCCGTGAGCTCTTCGCCTGTATTTAATGATTTTTCAGCGTATTCTAATGCTTCTTTATCGCGTTTCAACTTGTGTAAAACATGTGCGTAGGTGTCCAAATTATTCCAGATTACCCCTCCTTCTTCGGCTAAAACTTCTTGCATCCATTGTTCCGCTTTTTTCAAATGAACATCTGAAGTAGCGTTTTCGGAAATAATATAACTGTATCTATTTTTGTTTTCCGAATCCAAGACCTGATCACCATTTTTCATGAGGTATCCAAATAAACTTTCCCAATCTGACTTCCGCTCATAACCATAGATTTCTAGCATCGGAAAGATACCTTTAACAGGTTCAAGTTCCATTGTTTTTGCAGTATTCAATAGGGCTTGGTATTTATTCTCCTGAAAATCCATTTCATTCAACAAATCAAAAGCCGTTTGACGAATGGAATTGAAAAGAAAATCATTTACTTGATCGCCAAATTTCTCTGAAAACTTGGTTGTATTTTTTGCAATATATTGTGTGGTTTTGTGATTAAAGTCGGTTAAATATTCCTGAATTATGTTCCAATTTTCTTCTTTCAAATAATCTGCTTCATTGAGCTGATTGAGAAAATTATCCAATTCGCTCGCATAATCCAAACACGTGGTTGAAACAGCCGCCATGTATTCCTTAAAATTTCCAGGATTACTTGGATGTGCTCTGTATTTGGCCTCTACAGCAGAAAAACGCTTTTCAGGATTTTTTGCCGTTTCTCCTAACGTAATGTAATATTGCGGATCCTGTTCGGCTCCAGCCGTTCTGTGCACTAACTTTCCATCTGAATCTATAAAAAGCAAATTCGGGTAACACATAACTGAGTATGTCGAACCAATCTTTGTTCCTTCACCCTGATCTTCCATGTCAAATTTAGCATTGATGAAGTTTTTATTGTAATATTCAGCAACCTGAGGATCCGTAAAAATATTTGCAGAAATCCATTTGCATGGACCACACCATGTTGTGTAAGCATCAATGAAGATTAATTTTTTTTCTTTTTTTGCTTTCTTTTTTAATTCTTCTAAAGTGGAGTTTTTTTCAAATTGAATCTCGGTTTGTGAGAAACTAAAAAAAGCATTCACAAGAAATAGTACAACTGCTACATGTTTCATAAAAATAATTTTAAAGTCTAAAAAACGATAATCTACTGAAAAGATACAGTTTTTTCTGAACTATTTAATTCGATCCGGAAAATCTGTTATAATTCCATCAACTTGAATTCTTTTTAGGCGATTTTGTGTTCTTGTTTTATTGACTGTCCATGCAAAAAGTCTAATTCCTTGCTCATGTAAAAATCGGGCATCTTTTCGATGAATCGTTTTATAAAACATTCCCAATGCGTATGGCTTAAAAGAGAGATTATGTACAAAGGATTTGGCTTTAACAAAGGGTAAAAAGGTCAAATATATACAACGAGCATCAGGAATTTTCTTGTGAATTTCTTCTAAAATGTTGGAATCAAAAGACATAAATAGGATGTTCTTTTTGAATGAAAAATTGGATATTTCATTTAAAATAATTCGGACATATTCCTCTGGAAATGGTTGAGAAACGCCGTACTCTCCCAGACTAGATTTAACTTCAAAAAGAATGATGGTTTTGGATAAATCAACTTGTTTGAACAAATCTTGAAGTAAGGGTTTGTTTACTTTGAATTTAGATTGTTCCTTGAAACGGGGATGAGGTTTTGAACCGCAATCAAATTGATTGATTTCGTCTTGCGTCAAGTTGTAAATATTCCATTGTTTTTCATTTTTAATTGAATTTCCTTGCGGATCCAAACAAAACGAACTTTGAAAATAAGGCTCGTGCGAAATGACTAATTGTTTGTCTTTGTTTACGACAACATCCAATTCAATTCCGTCAACTCCCAAATCAATTGCTTTTTGAAATGATTGTATCGAATTTTCAGGCATTAAACCACGGCATCCTCGGTGTCCAAAATATTTAGTCGTTGGTTCTTGTGACCAACAGATTAATGGAATTGTGAAGCAAAAAATAATTCGAATCATACAAAATAAGATTGCCAAATGTACGTGTTCAAATCCGTTTAAAATAAAAATGTCAATTAAGATTTTGTAAACAAATTGTTTGGATAGTCATTTCTTTTGATTTGTTTTCAGTAATTTTGGTCAGCAAAAATTGAACGTATGAATTATGATATAATTGTTGTCGGTAGTGGACCTGGTGGTTACGTTACGGCAATTCGTGCATCTCAACTTGGTTTTAAAACTGCAATCGTTGAGCGTGAATCACTTGGTGGAATTTGTTTGAACTGGGGATGTATTCCAACAAAAGCACTTTTGAAAAGTGCCAATGTATTTGAATATCTTTCGCATGCAAGTGATTACGGAATTACGGTTAAGGATGCTTCAGCAGATTTTTCAGCCATGATTGATCGGAGTAGAGGTGTTGCAAATGGAATGAGTACGGGAATTCAGTTTTTGATGAAGAAAAATAAAATTGATGTCCTAAAAGGAAATGGAGTTATTAAAGCGGGAAAAAAAGTAGCTGTAACGGATGAAGCAGGAGCAACAACTGAGTATACTGCTGATAAAGCAGTAATTATAGCAACAGGTGCTCGTTCAAGAGAACTTCCAAATCTTCCTCAAGATGGTGAAAAAATTATCGGTTACCGTCAAGCAATGACTATGAAAACGCAGCCGAAAAAGTTAGTTGTTGTTGGGTCAGGAGCAATCGGAGTGGAGTTTGCCTATTTTTATAATGCAATTGGAACTGAAGTAACGATTGTTGAATATTTACCGAACATCGTTCCAGTTGAAGACGAAGAAGTATCAAAACAATTGGAAAAATCGTTCAAGAAAGCTGGAATAAATGTAATGACCAAAGCTTCTGTTGAATCAGTTGATACCAAAGGAAAAGGTTGTGTTGTGACAGTGAAAACTGAAAAAGGAGAAGAGAAAATCGAATGTGATGTTGTACTTTCAGCTGTTGGAATTCAAGCAAACATTGAAAATATTGGATTAGAAGAAGTTGGTATTATCGTCGATAAAGGTCGAATCTTAACGAATGAGTATTATCAAACAAATATACCAGGGTATTATGCGATTGGTGATGTGATTCCAGGTCCTGCTTTGGCACACGTTGCTTCTGCAGAAGGGATTATTTGTGTTGAGCAATTAGCTGGACATCATCCGCAACCGCTAGATTACGGAAATATTCCAGGATGTACGTATTGTTCTCCTGAAGTTGCATCGGTTGGTATGACTGAAAAGGCAGCTAAAGAATCAGGATTAGACATCAAAGTGGGTAAATTTCCATTCTCTGCCTCTGGAAAAGCAAGTGCTGCAGGCGCGAAAGATGGTTTTGTGAAACTAATTTTTGATGCAAAATACGGTGAATTATTAGGTGCTCACATGATTGGTGCAAACGTAACCGAAATGATTGCCGAGATAGTTGCTATTCGCAAGTTAGAAACGACAGGTGAAGAATTGATCAAAACAGTTCATCCTCATCCAACCATGTCTGAAGCGATCATGGAAGCGGCAGCTGCTGCTTATGGTGAGGTAATTCATTTATAAGAATTAATACAAGAAACTTGAGCCATCCAAAAGGGTGGCTTTTTTTATACGAAAAAGATGGACTATTACGAAATAACATTGAATTGTACGCCACGCGATCCTTGGGCAGATATAGCTGTAGCCTTGTTGGCAGAATTGCCTTTTGATAGTTTTGTTGAGACTGAAACAGGAATCTTAGCTTACATTCCGGCTAATGAATATAAAGAATTAGAAGTTAAAGAACTGATTGATCAAAATTTTAATTCGGAAGTTGACTATTCAATAGATGTACGATTCATTGAACAAGAAAATTGGAACGCCAAATGGGAATCTGATTTTGAACCAGTTTATGTCGGTGAGGAACTATCCATTCTTGCACCATTTCATGATAAATCTTTGGCAAAAAAACGAACCATCGAAATCATGCCTAAAATGTCTTTCGGTACCGGTCATCATCAAACTACACGTTTAATGTGTTCATTTTTACTAGAGGAGCATGTATCGGGAAAAAAGGTTTTGGATATGGGTACCGGAACAGGAATCTTAGCGATTCTGGCGGAACAATTAGGTGCACAATCTATTCTAGCCGTTGATATTGAAGATTGGTCAGTAGAAAACACATTGGAAAATGCAGAACGTAACGATTGTTCAAGAATAGAAGGTCGTTGTGGAGATATAGATTGCATTACAGAAAAGGAATTCGACATTATTTTGGCGAATATCAATCGAAATATTTTAATGCGTCACCTTCCTTCTTATTCGGAAAAATTAAAAACAAATGGAGTACTTTTCCTAAGTGGTTTTTTTAATTCAGATGCAGAAGATTTAAAACAAGCAGCTCAAGAATTAGGGTTTAACGTCATTATTCAGAAATCAGAAGAAAATTGGTGTGCGTTAAAGTTTGAGAAAAAAGACTAATCAACCGAATTATTTTCGAAACGCTTTTTCGTAAAGTTGAATCCAATCTTGTGGAGTCATCTTTCCACTTAATTCTTGAATTAAATCCAATGGGATTTCCTGATTGATTTTAAAGCGAATACAGCTTTTTCCCATGTCTAATTTCGTCTTGACCATAGCTTTATATTTTTCAACGAACCAATCATGCAAATTCATATCGGCATACAATCCCATGTGATAAATGTTGATCGAATTTTTCTGCGACGCAATAGAAAGAAAGGGTAGTGGAAGTTTGGGGTCACAATGATATCCCTTTGGATAAAGTGAATGAGGAACAACAAATCCAATCATTCCATAACTGATGCATTCTTCAAATCCTTCGGGTAATCCATTTCGAATCGAATTTAGAAGTTCAATAAACGTATCCTTTCTGTCGTCTGGTAATTTATCGATGTATTCTTGGGGTTTCACTTAACAGTGTTATTTGAAGTTTTCAATATTGAGATCATGACTCCTCCAATAAGTGCAGATAAAATCACAATCAAAGAAATCATTGCGTCAATGTGATAAAAATCAACAATAAGCATTTTAATAGCAACGAAAATGAGCACAACAATCAGAGAATATTTCATATAATGAAATTTATCGAGCATTCCGGAAAGGAAGAAATAGAGGTTCCTTAATCCAAGTATGGCAAAAATATTCGAACTAAAAACAATGAAAGGATCTGTTGTTATGCTGAAAATTGCTGGTATAGAATCAACCGCAAATAAAATATCTGAAAACTCCACAACAATTAGTGTTGCAAATAAAGATGTGGCCATTAACTTTCCATTCTTTCGAATGAAATATTTCCCTTGGTTTTCAGACCAGTCGATTGGATAAATCCAAGAGAGTAATTTAACACCAAATGATTTTTTAAAATCCTCGTCATTTTCCTCGCTCTGCTTAATCATTTTAAAAGCAGAATAGAGTAATATGAAACCAAATACGTAGGTTGCACCTTTAAAATGATTGATGAAAGTAGTTCCCAATAATATCATAGTTAACCGAAAAAATACGGCCCCAATAATTCCCCAAAATAAAATACGGTGTTGGTATTTCTGATCTATTTTGAAAAACTGGAAAATCATAGCAATAACAAAAATGTTGTCTAAACTCAGGGATTCTTCAACGATGTATCCTGTGAAATAGTCAATAGCTGATTTACTTGGATCTAAATTCTTGGGATTCATGTTGAGAAAATTGGTATCGTAAATCCAATAAATTACTCCACCAAAAAAAAGTGCAACTGTTATCCAAACAGCAGTCCAGGCAAGAGATTCTTTCATTGAAACTGTTTCGTTTTTCTTATGAAAAACGCCTAAGTCCAATGCCAATAAGGAAAAAATAAACAGAAAAAAAATCACCCAAACCATCCAATCTCTTTTTTACAAATATACTCATTGTTTCTATTGAAGTTTTTAGAACAAAAAATTATGATAGGATTAATCGAGAATAAATTAACTTTGCATTCCAATTATGAGTGAAGTTATTCAAATACATGACAAAGAATTTAAGATATTCATACCTTCTGAGTATATTCAAGTTGAAGTTCACTCATTAGCGAATAAGCTCGAAAAAGAATACCAAGATAAAAATCCGATTTTTTTGGTGGTATTAAATGGCGCATTTATGTTTGCTGCGGATTTATTGAAAAGTTTTTCAAGTTCATGCGATATTTCATTTATCAAACTAAGTTCATATCAAGGTATGAATTCAAGTGGTAAAGTCGAGGTAACAATGAATCTTTCAATCGATGTTGAAAATAGACATGTCATTATTGTTGAAGATATTGTAGATACTGGCTTGACAATACAAGAGTTAAAGGAGCAATTATCGAAATTAAATCCAGCAAGTGTTGAAGTTTGCACGCTTCTTTTCAAACCAGAAGCATTTAAAGGAGTCGAAAAGCCTAAATTTCAGGGTTTTGTAATTTCTAATAAATTTGTACTTGGATATGGTTTGGATTACGACGAACGGGGTAGAAATTTAAAAGATTTATATCAATTAAAAGAATAAAAATATGTTGAATATTGTATTGTTTGGGCCTCCGGGTGCTGGTAAAGGAACACAATCGGAAAGGTTGATTGAAAAATATGGTCTTACTCATTTATCTACCGGTGATATTTTTCGTGCGAATATTAAGGGTGAAACTGAGTTAGGAAAATTAGCTAAAAGTTACATGGATCAAGGTCATTTGGTGCCAGATTCAGTAACAATTGATATGTTGCGTGCCGAAGTGTTGAAAGCAAATTCGCAAGCCGGATATATTTTTGATGGTTTTCCACGTACGTCTGCTCAAGCGACTGCATTGGATGAGTTTTTGACTTCAATTGATACTGAAATTTCGCTCATGATAGCTTTGGAAGTAGAAGAAAATGAATTGAAAAATCGACTTTTGAAACGTGCTGAAGTTAGTGGACGACCAGACGATGCAGACCCTGCAATCATTGAAAATCGCATAGCTGTTTATAATAAAGAAACAGCTCCGGTTAAAAGCCATTATGAAACTCAACAAAAGTTGATTTCGATTGACGGTATCGGTACAATTGATGAAATTACAAATCGCTTATTTGCTGCGGTAGATTCGAGAAAATCTTAATCTGAATGGCATCAGATAATTTTGTTGATTACGTTAAAATTCATTGCAGCTCAGGTAATGGAGGTGGAGGTTCTACGCATTTTCGTAGGGAAAAATATATACCAAAAGGCGGTCCGGATGGTGGCGATGGAGGTAGGGGAGGACACGTAATCGTTCGCGGCAATGCTCAATTATGGACATTGTTGCATTTAAAATTTAAAAAACACATCAAGGCAGGACATGGAGCCCATGGTTCAGGAAATCTAAAAACGGGTTCTCAAGGCTCGGATGAAATCATTGAAGTTCCACTCGGAACTATTGCAAAAGATGCTGAAACTGGTGAGGTATTGTTTGAAATAACGGAAGATGGTGAGCAGCAAATAATTCAGAAAGGTGGAAGAGGTGGCTTAGGGAATAATCATTTTAAATCGGCAACGAATCAAACTCCGCGTTATGCTCAACCAGGTGAGGAAGGATCTGAGGGTTGGAGAATTTTAGAGCTTAAAATTTTAGCAGATGTTGGTTTAGTTGGCTTTCCCAATGCGGGGAAAAGTACACTTTTATCCGTTATTTCAGCAGCCAAACCAGAAATAGCAGACTACCCGTTTACAACATTGCGGCCTAATTTGGGTATGGTAAATTACAGAGATATACGTTCATTTGTGGTTGCGGATATTCCAGGAATCATTGAAGGTGCTCATGCAGGTAAAGGTTTGGGTCTACGATTTTTGAGACACATTGAGCGAAATTCCATCTTGTTATTTATGATTCCGGCTGACAGTCAGGACATTAAAAAGGAATACAATGTTTTAGTGAAAGAACTAAAATTATATAATCCAGAGCTCCTGCACAAAGAGAGAATCTTGGCCATTTCTAAATCAGATATGCTTGATGATGAACTAAAAACAGCTATTTCAAAAGATTTGCCTAAGATACCCTATTTGTTTATTTCTTCAGTTGCCCAACAAGGCTTGACAGAGTTAAAAGATCTGATTTGGAAGTATTTGAATTATGATTGAATCACTGGAAATCGTTGATCGACAAATTGTACTTTTCATTAATGGATTTCATAATTCCTGGTCGGACCAATTCATGTGGATTGTCTCTCAACGTGTAACTTGGATTCCATTTTACATGATGCTCATTTTTTTACTGTATCAAAAGCATACCGTTAAAACGGCTTCCCTAGTAATAATCATAATAGTTGCAATGATCGCTTTAACCGATTTTCTCTCCGTACAACTATTCAAAGAGGTTTTTTTACGATATCGCCCTTCACACAATCTACTAATGAAAGATCAATTACATTTGCATCAATTCGATGATGGCACTTTCTATTCTGGAGGATTGTACGGTTTTATTTCCTCCCATGCAGCTAATTTCTCGGCTATTGTAACCTTTTATATTTTGAAAATGAAATTGAGGTGGTACATGAATGTTTTGCTCTGTTTTGCTCCACTACTCGTTGGTTACAGTCGAATATATTTAGGGGTTCATTATTTATCCGATATTTTGGTTGGATTTCTTTTTGGATTCGTTACTGCACTGGTTTTTTATCAATTTATTTATGTGAAAATTGAAAAGAAATTTGAGTTAAAATGAATTGGATACTTGTTTTTATTGGCGGTGGATTAGGAAGTTTAGTTAGATATGGATTTTCTATCTTTTTTCAAAGATTTCTTATACAGTTCCCAATAGCTACTCTATTTTCAAATATTTTGGCTTGCGTAATACTCATAATTTTATCTGGTTTTTTGAATAAAAAAAGTGATTTGCACTTCATTCAACCATTTTTTATTATTGGATTTTGTGGAGGTTTTAGTACTTTTAGCACCTTTTCAATGGAAACAATTCAGCTGTTTCAGAATGGTCAATTTTACATGGCCATTATAAATATATTTGTTTCTGTATTTTCTTGTTTAGGAATCATTTATTTTTTAAGTAGATAGTTTTAGATATTCGATAAATAGCCACAAATATTCAATGAATATGGCAGAAAGAAAAAATATCACAAAAAAACCAACCTTTTTCAAGAAACTACGTTATAGGGTTTGAATCAATTAATTATTTACCTCTATGCGTCAGCTAAAAATAGCAAAACAAGTAACAAATCGCGAAACAGCATCGCTTGACAAATATCTTCAGGAAATTGGTCGAGTAGAATTAATCACACCAGATGAGGAGGTGGAGTTAGCACGTCGAATTCGAAATGGAGATAAAGCCGCATTGGAAAGATTAACGAAAGCGAATTTGCGATTTGTAGTATCTGTTTCTAAGCAATATCAAAATCAAGGTTTAGCACTTCCTGATTTAATTAACGAAGGAAATGTCGGATTAATTAAAGCAGCGGAAAGATTTGATGAAACAAGAGGATTTAAATTTATTTCCTATGCGGTTTGGTGGATTCGACAATCCATTTTACAAGCTTTGGCAGAACAAGCTCGAATAGTTCGTTTACCATTGAACAAGATTGGATCAATCAATAAAATTAACAAAGCATATTCTGAGCTAGAGCAGAAATTTGAAAGGCCACCTTCAGCAGATGAAATGGCTGAGTTTTTAGGTTGTTCGGCTGAAGACATCAAGCAATCATTATCTCACAATGGAAGACATGTATCTATGGATGCTCCTTTAGTTGAAGGTGATGAATCTTCATCGAGCATGTATGATGTTCTTTCAAACGATTCAATGCCTGGACCAGAAAGTAATTTGGTTATGGAATCGTTAAGAAAAGATATAGAGAGATCATTGACTACTTTAACTCCTCGTGAATCGGATGTTGTTAAATTGTTCTATGGATTGGAAGGTCGTTCGCCCATGTCGTTAGATGAAATCGGTGATCGTTTTGATTTGACACGTGAACGGGTACGTCAAATAAAAGAAAAGGCAATTCGAAGATTAAAGCATTCTTCAAAAAATAGAATTTTAAAGTCTTATTTAGGTTAGGTTGACTATTTGGTTTAAAACGCTGGCAAGTTTTGTCGGCGTTTTTTTGTTTTACTAATTTCATCCATGATTATTTACGTATTTTCGCTAAAAATTACAATTTGATTTCACTTCCAGTTGAATTTGAAAAACGAATAAATGAATCTCAATTTTGGGATAATAATTTACTCGAAAATCTCAACACTGTTGCTCCTGTTTCAGTTCGAATAAATCCTTCTAAAGTACGTGCAGATTTATCAATTTCTCATCCAGTTTCTTGGTCGCGTTCTGGTTATTATTTAACGGAAAGACCTGTTTTTACGCTTGATCCACTTTTTCATGCGGGATGTTATTATCCTCAAGAAGCAGGATCTATGTTTATTGAATACATATTGGATCAATTAAATATTTCTCGCTCTTCTGCATTCCTTGATTTGTGTGCTGCCCCAGGAGGAAAAAGTACATTGGTTAGTTCTTGGATAGATAAAACTGGATTTTTAGTAAGTAATGAAATTATTCCGTCTCGAAATGTTATTTTGCGGGAAAATATTTCCAAATGGGGTAGCGTGAATGTTGTGGTTACAGGAAATCAACCAAAGGATTTTCAAAGACTCCCTTCATTTTTTGATGTGATTTTAGTTGATGCTCCTTGTTCGGGTGAAGGAATGTTTCGCAAAGATCCTAACTCGAGGCTTGAATGGTCAGTTTCAAATGTTCACATGTGTGCTGATCGTCAAAGAGAAATTGTTGAGGACGTATGGGATTCATTGAAACCAGGAGGATTCTTGATTTATTCTACTTGTACCTTGAATCAGTTTGAAAATGAAGATAATGTTCGATGGATTTGTGATAATCTAGATGCTGAAATCTGTGAAATTAAACTACCGGAATCTGTCATTTCAGGAATGGATGGAATAGGTTCTTATTTTGCTCCGGGTCATACCGAGAGTGAAGGATTCTTTTGTGCTATACTAAGAAAATGTTCGTATTCTCATTCTAAAATTAAGACCAAGTTAAGACTCAAGAAATTGTCTCATTCTTCCATAAATCACATGAACGAATATGTTGACTTAACAGATTTACAAATATTTGAATACAAAGATTCTATTTCGGCTTGTTTTGATTGGCATTCACATAATATTGACGTGGTTTTTTCTACGTTAAATTGTACAAAATTGGGCGTAGAACTAGGAATTCCATTTCCTAAGAAATTTGAACCGAGTCAAGAATTGGCGTTGAGTTCATTAATTAATGAAGTGGTAGTTAAGAATGAGTTGTCCAAAGAACAAGCACTTTCTTACTTAAAAGGAGAAACTTTTTCAATTGATACAACGAAAAAAGGATTTCAATTGGTGAGCTATAAAAATCAATCCTTGGGTTGGATCAATCATTTAGGAAATCGCTTCAATAACATGTATCCAAAGGAATGGCGTATTCGAATGAAGATTAATTAGATATATTTATCTAATGGTAAATTGAGCCATTCGAGTGTTGAATTGCAAAAGATATTTTCTAAATCACTTTTGGCCAAGTCACTTTCCTCAATGAATTTTCCTATTTCTAAATCGCCTAAAGGAAAGGGATAATCAGATCCCAAACAAACCTTTTTGCTTCCTTGCAGTTTAAGAATATATTTTAACGCATCAATGTCATGAGTAATGCAATCAACCCAAAATTTTCCAATGTAGTCTCTTGGATTTACTTGATTATCAACCGCTACTAAATCTGGTCGGCAATTGAAACCGTGTTCAATTCTACCAATTGTAGGTAGAAAAGAACCTCCTGCATGAGAAAAACAAACTCTCAAATTCGGTAGCCGTTCTAAAACTCCACCAAAAATCATAGAGCAAGCAGCTCGCGAGGTTTCAGCTGGCATTCCAACAAGCCAAGGGAGCCAATATTTTTGCAATTGATCAAACCCCATCATCTGCCATGGGTGAATAAGAACTGCCATTCCCAATTCTTGGCACGCTTCAAAAATTGGGAAGAATTTTTCTTCGTTTAAGTTTTCTGTATTGATGTTTGAGCCGATTTGAATACCAACCAATCCTATTTCCTTGCAACGTTTTAACTCTCGAATCGCTGTTTCAGTGTCTTGCATAGGGATGGTTCCTAATCCAATATAGTTTTTGGGATACAAGGAAACTAAATTCGCGATATGATCATTTAAGAATTTTGAAAGTTCCTCGCAATCTTCTGGTTTCGCCCAATAAGAAAAAAGAACTGGGATTGTACAAACAACTTGAACTTGTGTATGAAATTGCTTGTATTCTTTAATGCGTAAATCTTCATTCCAACAATTTTCTTGAATTCTCCTGAAAAACTTACCTCCCTGCATCATATCCGCTACACCATCTTCAACATGCTCGAGGTGAATAAAGTTTCCATATCCAAATTTTTCTGTCCATTTCGGCAGATGTTTCGGAATGATGTGCGTATGCATGTCAATTTTTAACATAAGTCAATTTTTCAATAAAAAAGCCGGCGTTAACCGGCTATCAATTTGTTTTAATTTGTTACGCTAGTACCTCTTTCACTTTATCTGCTGCTTCTTGTAATAAAACAGCTGAATGAACATTCAGGCCTGAATCGTCAATTAGCTTTTTTGCTTCTTCGGCATTCGTTCCTTGTAAACGTACAATAATTGGAACTGGAATAGAACCCATATTTTTGTATGCGTCAACAACACCTTGAGCCACACGATCGCATCGAACAATCCCACCGAAAATATTGATGAGAATAGCCTTCACATTTGGATCTTTTAAAATTATTTGAAATGCTTTTTCAACTCGTTCAGCATTGGCAGTTCCTCCAACATCTAAGAAATTTGCTGGATTACCTCCTGAAAGTTTAATAATATCCATGGTTGCCATAGCAAGTCCGGCACCATTCACCATACATCCAACGTTTCCGTCTAATTTCACGAAATTCAATCCTGCTTCTCCAGCTTCGACTTCAGTTGGATCTTCCTCAGTTACATCGCGCATAGCTAAATAGTCAGGATGTCTCATTAACCCATTTCCATCTAATGAAACTTTTGAGTCAACAGCGATTATTTTGTTGTCAGAAGTTTTCAAAACTGGATTAATTTCAAACATAGAAGCGTCTATTCCGTCATAAGCTTTGTATAATGACGCAACAAATTTTGTCATTTGCTTGAATGCTTCTCCAGTCAACCCAAGATTAAACGCAATTTTTCGCGCTTGGAATCCTTGTAGTCCGACTCTTGGATCAATGTATTCTTTATAAATTAGATGTGGTGTGTGTTCAGCAACATGCTCGATGTCCATTCCTCCTTCTGTAGAGTAAATAATTACATTACACGCCTTTTCCCTGTCTAATAAAACAGACATATAGAATTCACTTGGCTCTGACTCTCCCGGGTAATAAACATCTTGAGCAATTAAAACTTTATTTACCTTTTTACCGGCAGCACTTGTTTGTAATGTAACTAAATTACCTCCTAAAATACCTTTAACTTTTTCTTCGATTTGATCAATCCCTTTAGCCAATACGACTCCATTTGATCCTGTTTCAGTGATTTTCCCTTTTCCGCGACCGCCTGCATGTATTTGAGCTTTCACAACATACCACGAAGTACCCGTTTCTTCTGTTAGTTTTGAAGCTGCTGCTCTTGCATCCTCTACCTTGTCAACAACTATTCCTTCTTGTACTGCAACTCCGTAGGATTTTAAAATTTGCTTTCCTTGATATTCGTGTAAATTCATTCCTTTTTTTTGAACGTAAAAGTAAAAGAATTAATTGAAATAGAACTAATAATTATTTGAAAACTATTCAACAGAATTAGTGCTTTTTTAACAAGCGTATTTTCCATTTTTGGAGGTAAGAACTTGTTTCGGGTTCCCACTTAAAGATTAAAATGGGAGATAAAAATCCTATCATGAAAACACCCGTTTTGGCAACAATTGAAAAGACAATATTGGACCATTCTATTTTCATTAAGATAAACTCGTTCAGGATGATTAGAAATAAAAATAGGTAGAAAATGTAGAATAGATTTTTGGTAAAGGGATGAATTTTGAATGCGTAATAGACATACCAAATTCTTCCGAGATTGTAAACAATCAATGCTAGCCCGGTCGATGCAGCAGCTCCTCCTATTCCATAAATCGGAATCCAGATGTAATTAAGACCAAAAACGGTAAAGGACAGAAATATGGAGAAGAATAAATCATATTTGAATTTTCTTGATGTGGAAAAAATAGTTCCATTAAGCCCACCTACCATATCCACCATTTTGCCAATCATTAAAAATAAGAATACCATTATTCCTGGTTGGTATTCGGGAGGTAAAAATGAAAATATTTCCGTTCTGTTTATCCATATTATTGAGAAGGAAAACGTGCCAAGTAACATTCCAATAGAACTTACCTTTTGATAAAGTTTTTGCATTTCAGGGAGGTTTCTCTCTTTCCAATATTTTGCAATAAGAGGCGAGCTAACGCGTAATACTGATTTGTAAGGAACTTGAATTGCGGATGTAAGGTAAATAATATTCGTATATACTCCCGTCGCTGTTAAACCTATGAAGGAGGCAATCATCATAGTGTCTAAAGAAATTACAATTAGGGTGGTTAGGGTATTTATGTAACTAAAAAGGCTGAAATTCCATAGGATTTTACGAAACCTACGCGGAATGGTAATTGAGCTAAATGAAAAATGAAATTCTTTAATTTTCAACAAGTAGAGAAGTAAAATAGTGGTTGGAAAGAAATAACCCAACATATTAAAGATTAAAAATTGGTGAAAACTGATTATTTCAAAAGCAAACAAACAAAGTAAGGCCAATGTTATCGATCTGAGTAGAATTTCTTGAAGGAAAATAGAAATGATGTTTTTGTGCAAACCACGTAGGTAAAAATCGAAAATCATGAAATAAACATTTGCAATTCCTACTGGAATAATCCAATAGTAGTAGTCTAGAAAATCGGCAGATTTTTGACTGTAAAATTTTGAAATATCCTCTTGAAAGAACCAATATATGCAAGTAAAGATTATGATTCCAAGTAAAATTATGAGACAATTCATTAATAAAAAGCCATAATTTTTGCGGTCTTGGTTTCTAAAAAAAGGAAAGAAACGCCATGTTACATAAATACTACCCAAGTTACTCAGTTGAGCAAACAATAACCCTATTGTTGTTATTAAGCTAACTAATCCTATTTGCTGACTTGTAAATAGAATTAGGAAAAGAACACCTCTGTTTAAGTAACCCAATGAAATACCTATATAGGTAAGTACAGTAGCAATTAAGGCGTCTTTCTGTATGAATCCCATGTGTAAAGTTCCAAATTTGGAGTAAAGGTAGATAAACGGATTTAAGCATGGGTTATTGTGAAATAAAAGGTTTAACAATTTGCTTTTAAAAAGTTTGGATTATAGAAAGTATGAATTTGGTTTTCTATAATAACTTTGTTTAAAAATTGTCAAATGAGAATTCAATGGATGAAATGGATTAAAAATAAATTCTTTATTACATCTATTGTATTTATGGTATACGCTCTGTTCTTAGATGATTGGGATATTTTTCATTTGATTAAACAAAACATGAAGTTGTCTCAATTGAATGAGCAGCGGATTGAAACGAGAAAAAAATTGGACAAAACACGTATAACTTTGAATAAATTGAGAACAACTTCAGGAATTGAAGCTTTTGCAAGGGAGGAAAAGTTTTTTAAAAAAAATGATGAGGATATTTTCGTAATTTCGTACGAATAAATCTCACATTTGAAAGTCGTTATTGTTCTTCTTGTATTTCTCATTAACTGCTTACTTATTTCTTGTACAAAAGAGGTTAAAATTGATATTCCAAATTATGAGGAGAAAATAGTTGTAGAGGGAAGGATTTATACAAATCAGTTTCCTGTTGTTTTACTTTCCAGAACTCAAAACATTTATTCTTCAACAGATCTTTCTGCTTATTTAGGGTCTTTTATTCTGGATGCAGAAGTTTACATGACTATTGATGGGGATTCAATTCAGCTTTTTCCAATGGCGATGAATGAGCTACCAGATGAGAGTTTATTTCGAGTTAGTGAAATTTTAGAATTAAACCCTGATGAAACGATTCTTTTGCCGATTAAAGTGTATTCAACTATTGATTCTAATTTTGTAGGTAAATTAAGCAAAAAACATCGTCTTTCCATTTTTTATGAAGGGAAATACATCTCTGGTGAGACACAGCTATTGCCTACTGTTTCATTGTCAAATTTGATATGGAAACCTGAAATTGCAAACCCGGATTATGGCAGAACTGTTGCTTCCTTTATTGATCCGCCTACAGGTTATGATGCCTACTTTTGGGAGGTGAAGCGCATTCATGAATTCGAGGGAGCTCCGATTGATCAATGTTATAAAAGGCCAAGTGGAGGATATATCCGGGATAAATATTGGAATGGAACATATCGGACTTTGGATTATTCAAACCCATTGAAAAGAAAAGACACTACTCATCTTGAAGAGTACAAAAGATACTTTCGAAAATATGATCAAGTTGTAGTGAGATTTTCAAAGATTGAATATAGTATTTATGAATTTTTTAGAACACGTAGAGAACAGATTGAAAATCAAGGTAGTCCATTTGCATCACCTTTGAATGTTAAAACAAATTTAATTGGTCCTGCAGTAGGGATATGGGCTGGGTTTTCTCCATATTACGATACCTTGTATTGTATTCCTTAATGAGCATTTGTGTTTTAATAACTTTTATTTCTGATAAAATCATGATGGGAACAATTGGCTAATTTTATGAAGTGGATGTAATTCCTAAAAATATTGATTGCCACACAGAAGTAAAATCTGAACTAAATGATTTTCTAATTGATTGGTTTTCTGATAAAACATATATTAACTCGTGCACCTCGGGTTCAACTGGAAAACCACAAGAAATTCAATTGAGAAAGGAAGGTGTTCAGTTTTCGGCGCAGAATACGATTGATTATTTCAAGTTGAATGAATATTCAAAAGCACTTCTTTGTCTTCCATTAACAACGATTGGAGGCAAAATGATGGTTATTCGAGCGTTGATGTCAAATATGAAATTGGTCGTTCAGAAGGCCACTGCTAATCCGTTAAAAGATCAGAATCAAACATATGATTTTATTGCGGTTAATCCAATGCAATTAAGTAATATGTTGAATCATTCGTTGAATGAATTAAAACAAATTACTACTATTTTAGTTGGTGGAGCTCCCATTCATGCTCAATTAGAAAATCGATTGAAAACTGAGGGTATTTTCGTTTATCACAGTTATGGTATGACAGAAACAGCCAGTCATGTTGCTCTACGAAAGGTTGGACACAATGAGTCTAAGTTTTATTCTGCTTTAATCGGAATTACTTTTGAAACAAACGAATACGGAAATTTAATTATTCATTATCCAGCTTTAAATACAAATCCAATACAAACCAATGATCAGGTTAAACTGTTAAATTCCTACTCGTTTGAATGGATTGGTCGCAATGATTTTGTCATAAATTCAGGAGGAATCAAGGTTCATCCAGAGGAGGTTGAGTCCAAAATAGCAGATCAAATAGCATATCCTTTTTTTATTACTGGAATTCCGGATGAGGTCTTAGGTGAAAAAGTTGTTTTGGTAATTGAGTCAACGAATTCTGATGGATTTTATAATTTTGATTTTTTGGGTAATCATAAGCCTAGGGAAGTCTATTTCGTTGAAAAGTTCATTTATACAACATCGGAAAAAATCGATCGTAAAGCAACAATTAAACTTGTATTATCTCCAAACCCATGAGAAAGTATTATCAAATATTAGGTTTACCGGATAACGCAAGTCAGGAAGATATTAAGAAGAGTTATCGAAAACTTGCTTTTCATTTCCATCCCGATCGAAATAATTCTGCCAGCGCTCAAGAGAAGTTTATATTGATTCAAGAAGCTTATGAGGTGCTAACGGGTAAGAAAAAAATTCAACAACCAAAAGTTGGAGATTATTCAAATCGTAGAACGCGACAAGATGAATCGTGGGAGGAAAAAGTTAAAAAAGCTCGTCAACGATATGAAGAAAACAAGCAATATCAAGAAAAAGTAATTGCTAATTATTTCAACCGTTTGCGATCTGGATGGAGGTGGCATTTGAATACAGTAATGGCATTTTTGGGATTAGCACTTTCCATTAGTATGCTACTAGATTTATTGCTGCCACAACATAGAACGGAAGAAATGGTAGCTCGTTATTCGAAAGAAATATATTCTAGTATTGGGAATGCACAAATTTCATTGATTGAAACCACAGAAAATGAAAAATTATGGGTTGAAACACAGAATTATGGATTGTATCGAAATAATCCCAAAATCATTGTGGAGAGAAGTTGGATTTTTCATTCACCCATTCGATTTATTTCAAATCAGAAGTATTTACAGTATCAAATTCCGGTTCATTTTACATTCTTCTGGGGTTGGATGCTTGTTGTACCTTTATTTTTGATTCCATTATTTGTAAAGTACTACAAGAAAAACGATCCTTTTTTTGTAATATTCTACCATGCTGGAATTTTTATGATCATTCCCGGAACACTCTATTTTTTATTTACTGAGGCTCGATGGGCTCATTTTCTAACACTAGGTTTTATTTGATTATTGGTGCATTAAAGAAAAAATATCCATCGAGATTGCTACTGAATAGTGCAATAGAACACCAAACCAAATAGAGTTTGATTTAAGGCTCATGGATCCCAAGATGATACCAGCGAAAATGGCACCTATTGTTTCGGGCCATGGTTTCCCAAAATGAATCATACAATAAGGAATCATCATGATGAAAATAGCATAAAAACCAAAACGAATTTTTAATGCATGAATCATAAAACCTCTGAAAAAAAACTCCAATCCCAAAAATTGTAAGAAATAGAAGCATTGCCAAATGATGAAGTGATTCAAAGAAGCATTTGGATATTGAAGCTTATAAAACGGATAACTGTTTTGAAATTGATTTGTATATGAAACCATCCAAACGAGTGGCAACATAAAAAGTAGGAATAAAACATAATATTTCATTCCTTTTGTTGCTTCATTCAATGAAAATCCATAAGCGGAGAGGGGTTCTTTCCAAATGAATCGAATGACAACAAAGGGAGCAATAAAGTAGAAGAAAAATGAACAAAGAGCCCAATAACTAAGGTCAAGTAATTGAAAATCCGTTGTGTTTTTTGTTTTCTGAATTACGCAGTTTGTAATATTTTCAAATCCTAATGAATGAATAAAATCAAGTGTTTTTTGAATTGAATTGAGGTAGAAGATTGCCACCAAAGAAAAAATAGAAATAAAGAAGGTTAGGATAATTTTTTTGTCAATATTTTGGTTAGCGTGATGTTTATAAAAGGAATCACCAATAACCTTTTGAAATATTTGATTAAGTATTTTCAATTTGTTTTACGTTGAATCATTTTTTCATAGAATCACTATGACACTTATGGCCAACAATTCTATATATTATTGGAATGGAATGTTCAATATGTTTGAAGATATATTTATCCGGCTTAATCTGAATCATATTTTCAAAGCAATTGAAAGGTGAAAAATCGAATTCTGAAAATTCGTTTATGTGAATATCAGAATGAATAAGTGAACTTAATATTTCACCGATTCCATGGTTCCAGGAAATCGTTTGTGTTTTGATAGGTGCGCTTCGATTGGCGTATGTTCCTTCAATTTCTTCAATGATTGGATCCCCATTGAAATAATCATATTCGATTTTTTGCAATGAATTATCGAAAGTCCAAATAAATGGATGAAAATCAACCATGATAAATTTGCCATTTGGAACCAAAGCGTTTGCTATTGTATTCGCCCAAGGATTAAGATTTGGTAGCCAGCCAATTGTGCCGTAAGAAGTAAAGACGATATCGAATTGTCCATATAGTTCAATCGGTAAATTATAAACATCAGTGCAAATAAAAGTTGCGTTGAGTCCTAATTCATCATTTGTCTTGATTGCAATTTCAATAGCTTTTTCTGAAAAATCTAAACCCGTAACGAATGCACCCATTCTAGACAGAGATAATGTATCTTGACCAAAATGACATTGCAGATGTAAAATGCGTTTTCCAGATACATCCCCCAGTACTTTTAGTTCAGGTGATTTGAGCGTGTTTTTGCCCGCGAGAAATGCTTGATGCTCATAAAAAGCTGACTTTAAATGAACTTCTGTTTTATCATTCCAAGCTTTACGATTTATCTTCAGGTAGTTCATTTTTCACCTCTTCATAATCATCATACGAATCGTCATTTTCATCGTTATTTTTCCGTTTTTTACCAGCAGAAAAACTACTGCTAGCTTGCATGAATGGTTTGCCAGAAATCAGGAAGAATATTCCATTAATAATTTTAAAGAGGATACCTAATAAAAAGAAAAACCCAACAATCTTAAAAATAAATCCAATTATAGGTGTTTTTTCTAAGGAAACGACATTTTCATAAAACCAAAGTGCAACGGGATTTTTAGCTAAAGTTGGAAAGAAGAATAAAAATACGTAAAACGACAAGGCGATAGTAAAAACAACTATTTCTGCCTTTCGATTAAACTTAACGTTAGCTTGCATCGTACGGAAAACTCCAGGGAATTTCTGTATCATAACAGCTTGCTGCTGATTTTTTTGCATCTGTCCAATGAAGTACATCAACAGTATTAAACCGGAAATGATCATATTGAAAAGGTGAATAGTACTCTGCTGATCATCCATTCCAAAAAGAAACAATACATTCACCAAGAAAACAGATTTGATTCCTTTGGAAAAGTATATCTCACCTAATGTTTTTTCTCTTCCACTCATCAATAAGGTAATAAGCAAATTGATAAAAAACCAAATAAAACCATAAATGGCTAATAGTACTCCTATTTTAAATATGATTTGAATAATAGTCATTAATTTTTAATTCTTTGATAATGTTCATACTTATCCTTTATGAATAAATACAGTTCCATTTCAGTTGCTGTTTTTAAAAAGTCTTCATTCAAATTCAAGAATGAAATAAATTCGTCAAATTCTTCCTCATTTAGTTCAATAATATCACTCGCAACATAAAGTCTTAAAAGTTCTTGAACAATTTTCCGTTGGTTGTCTTTGTATTCTTGTTCTGCTATCCATCGTTTATTTTGTTCTTTTTTAGAAAATGCTTGATAAAGTGCTGTAATTGGGCTTTGCAAAACATCAACTCCTGTCACTAATCGAGTCTCTCGCATAGCTAACGCCTCTCGCTCTTCCTTAATCTGACTTAATGTTTTTAATGGTTTTATTATTACTTCTTTTAATTCTTGAGGTTTAGGTACTAAATATATTTTTTGCTTAAATTGACAATTTGAATCTGCTTTTACACGAAATCCATAAATGAGATATCCTTTAACAGAAATAGAAATGCTATCATTCTCTCTGGCGTATGCTGAAAAATTACCGTTGGGTTGTCCAAATACTCCTTGTCCTGTGGTTCGATTTACAATCATTAAATTATAAAAAGATTGAATGCCATTCGAATCGATAACTTGACCAGTCAAAAGTACACGGTCACAATTTTGAGCATGAGAAAGGTTCGAGAACAATATTACTATGAAGGCAAATAATCGCATTAGACACGGTTCAACAAGTTTTGAACCAAAATCAGTTCTGGGTGAGTTTAGATCTGGAGTCTTCAACCTTTTCTTTAAGGTCATCTCGATATGCTTCCATCTTCTTGAATACCACGTCGTTGGTACAAGCAATAATGCGCGCTGCAAGAAGACCCGCATTTTTGGCTCCATTTAAAGCGACTGTGGCGACAGGGATTCCTCCCGGCATTTGAAGAATTGAAAGAATGGAATCCCAACCGTCGATAGAGTTTGATGACTTAATTGGAACACCTATTACAGGCAATGAAGTTAATGAAGCGGTCATGCCGGGTAGGTGAGCGGCTCCACCAGCTCCAGCAATAATTACAGAAATACCTTTTTGATGAGCAGTTTTTGCATATTCTACCATTCTTTCTGGAGTCCGATGAGCAGAAACGATGTCGATTTCTGTTTCAATATCAAATTCTTTTAATATATGTTGTGCTTCCTGCATTACCGGAAGATCTGAAATACTACCCATTATGATTCCTACTTTCGCCATCGGTTTCAGTTTTTGTATTACTACTATCACTTATGTTCATTTCCTGATCAATCGGATTAATATCTATTTTATCGGAACTAACTAAAGGTTCTAAATTTTCTTGATTTATTGTTTGATTCAAGTTTTCTGCTGCTTGATTTAAGTTCGAACTACCGTAGTGTACAGTTTCTTTTATATCAACTAAAACCTGATCCAGCGGTTGTTTAATTTCCTCCTCCGTCTTTTGAATAATGGATGAAAGGTTTAAATCATTTTTTATATCAAGCCCTGATTTTTTAATTTCGCTTTGAAGATCATTTGAAGCATTCCGAATTTCGCGCATCGTTCTGCCAAGTGTTCGTGCCATATTGGGAATACTTTTCGAACCAAAAAAAATCAGGACAAACAGAAAAATAACTAACACTTCCGAACCGGAAACATCACTTAGAAATAATGGACAGACGAAATTTAAGATCACATAACAAATTTACAATTTATCACAGAGTTAACAACTTTCTCGCAATTAACTTTCGTTAAATCCATTCGATTATTTGTAATATTACGACTTGTTTTATGGTAAAATGTTTAGAAATTAACAATTGCGAGAAAATTTGATTGATTTGGTTATCTTCGCGCTACTAAATTTAGAATCATGTCAAAAAAAGAAGTTTATATTATTTCAGCAGTAAGAACTCCAATGGGTTCATTTTTGGGTTCATTTGCTTCTATTCCTGCAACAAAACTTGGTTCCATTGCAATACAAGGAGCACTCGAAAAATCAAATATTCCCGTTGATGCAATAGACGAAGTATTCATGGGAAATGTCTTACAAGCTGGAGTTGGTCAAGCACCGGCAAGACAAGCGGCCTTGGGTGCAGGCTTAAATCAAAATGTTCCGTGTACTACTGTAAACAAGGTTTGCGCATCAGGAATGAAATCAATTATGCTTGGTGCTCAGACTATTTTGGCTGGTGATAATCATGTGGTTGTAGCAGGAGGTATGGAAAACATGTCTCAAACACCACATTATTTTGATGGAAGAAATGGGACAAAATTTGGAAATATTACAATGCTTGATGGTATTACGAAAGATGGGTTATTAGATGTTTATAGTAAAGTCCCAATGGGGAATTGTGCTGAAATTTGTGCAAAAGAGCATAATATTTCAAGAGAAGATCAAGATAACTTTGCTATCACTTCATATACCAGAGCTGCTGAAGCATGGAAATCAGGGAAATTTGAAAATGAAATCGTTCCGGTTGCAGTTCCACAGAGAAAAGGAGACCCGATTATCGTGCGTGAAGATGAGGAATATAAGAATGTATTTTTAGATAAAATCCCAAGTTTAAGACCTGCTTTTGATAAAGATGGAACGATTACAGCTGCGAATGCATCTACATTAAACGACGGTGCGTCTGCATTGATACTAGCATCAAAAGAAGCAGTGGAAAAATATGGATTAAAACCAATTGCAAAAATAGTTTCGTATGCAGATGCTGCACAAGCTCCCGAGTGGTTTACAACCGCACCATCATTAGCGGTTCCTAAAGCATTAGAAAAGGCGGGACTAAAAGTAGCTGATGTCGATTATTGGGAGTTAAACCAGGCTTTTTCTGTTGTTGGAATTGCCAACACGAAAATTTTAGGCTTAGACCCGTCAAAAGTTGATGTTAATGGAGGAGCAGTTGCGCTTGGACATCCACTAGGCAATTCAGGATCGAGAATTATTGTTACTTTGATTCATGTCTTGAAACAGAATAATGGTAAGATTGGAGGGGCTGGAATCTGTAATGGTGGAGGTGGTGCTTCTGCAATGATTATTGAGAACATCTAGTTTCTAGAAGATATTTATTATAAAACTTGTCTCTGAAAAAATAAAGATTTCAGTTGCTTTATTCAAATCATTATTAGATTAAAACCCAATTCGGTTTGCGGTTTTAGTATGAATTAAAATTTCCTTTAAACAGAATTCCTCCATGATTTCTGTACTGGGAAATTCACCATTAAGTAAGTATTCAATTTCACATTTACGTGCGATATTATCTATTTGACCTCCTGAAAAATGAAATTGTGATGCAAATTTTTGACATTCATCGTTGGTCAGGTTTGGGAAAGCTTTTTGCCAAATTTTAGTACTGGTTTCAATAGAAGGAATTGAGAATTTCATTTTGTAAATAAATCGACGATCAAAAGCGTTATCTAAATTTTGTATCAGGTTTGTTGTAGCAATAAAAATTCCTTTGAAGTTTTCTAAACCTTCTAGTAAAATGTTTTGAAGGGCATTTTCAGTCTGTGCAACATTGGAAGACATGTCAGTTTTGCGTTTATTCAGTATAGCATCCGCTTCATTGAAAAACAAAATTGGAGTAACAGGTGAATTTTGTCTCAGTTCTTCGTAATTGGTAAATATTCGTTTCATGAATTTTTCACTTTCACCGAACCACATACTCTTTGTCATTGATGCATCGATTTTCATTATTTCCCGACCAGTTTCACGCGCTAGTTGCAATACGGATTCAGTTTTGCCGGTTCCTGGTTCACCATGGAATAGAATAGTAAAGCCGGATAACATTCCTTTTTCGTTTAGTCGCTCTTGAATAGGCTTAAAATTATTATCTAGTAGTAAATCATGGATTCTATTCCACTGGTTTTCTTCGTCTGAATTAAAAAATAATTCTTTCTTAAATATTTCTTCCGGTTTTTTTGTGATGATTTTTTTACCTTTTGATTCTTTTACAGTAATGTTTTCAGTTTTCAAAAGGTCTAAACTTTTTTCAGTAAGAGTTCCCTCAATATCATTATTGAATTTTCCTTCGGTGATTTCAAGCCATCCACCCTTTATTAAGTGGCTTTCTCCTGAGATAAAATCATTTACTATTCGCATACGCTCGGCAGTGTTTTTACAAACAGCTTCACATGGAGTATCAAGATCGGCAGTTCTGCCGGTAATTGACCGCCAAAGTACGTATGAATAAATTATTTTTTGTTGAATAGTTAATCCAATAGAAAGAATTTCTGAAATTACAGGTAAATCCTTGTGATCATTAAAAAGTGCACTTGACTCATGTATAAGTTCATATTGGCTTATGTCATAGTCGCTACACTGACCAATAAGAATAAAAATATCTTGCAATACTTCAAGACTGCCGTTATCATCTTCATTTCTCGTTTCTGGTCTAGGTTGTTGTTTAATGATGCATTCAATTAGTTCATTGTTGATCGAGTAAACTTTGTTTTTCAATGAGTCCTCCGAAGATCTTCTTCTTACTTTGCGTTTTTCGACGTATCCTTTTTTTATTAGGTTATCGAATAGGTGCATGTGAGGTAAAAAGCTCATTACATCAAGTTGCATTGATTCTGCTATGTCAGTTAATTCCGGAGGGGAATTGTTGATCATGATAACAAAAACACAGCAAAACAGTACCGTTTCTTCAGCTGTAATATCTAAATACTGACGTACCGATTCAATAGGTTCTTGTGCAACTTGAAAGAGTTTTGGATTGTAACCTAAATCTTCTACACAACTTTTTATTACTCGAATATTTTCGAGTACAGAAGATTCTTCAATTTTTTTTCTTATTTTTTTCGCCATGCTTAATCCGCTTAACGGGTTTTATTTTATGATAATATACTAGCATATTAGCTATTCAATATAGCGTTTCAATTTATTCTTGGTCAACGAGTAAATTAAATGTATATCTGTAATACGTAATGTGTTCTTAGTTATAACCGATAATCATATTTTTTTTAGAATTTAGACACAAAATCATAATAAATAGGTATTGATTTATCCTCTAATGGAGATAAAAAATGAAAAATTCTATGAAAAAAAATACAACAGCTAAAAAAGTGATTTTGCGATATCTTAAGTAGTATGATACTCGAATTTTAGGTTTAGAAGTTTCGTTATTTGAGTCAACTCGAGCTCAGATATTTGTTGGATTAAGACTTTAAAAAAAATAAAAGGAATAAAATTCACCTCGAAATTCCAGATGAAAAGTTAAACTTAAAAAGTTTAATGGTAGAGATTCGTGCAAAGAGATAAAGTAGTTGCTTTACTCTATATTGGATTTTACAACTTGCAAGTTATCCAAGACAGTTCCTGTTTCGTCAAAAACATTGATATAGTAACGTCCTGGTGCGAACTCAGATAAATCAATTTCTAAATTAGCGTCCATCATATCATATTCGCCAACGAGTTGTCCTGTTAAGGATATTACTTTGATTATCGCCTTAGCTTTGTAATCTTCTGGTGCGACAAGCATTATTTTATCCGAGAATGGATTAGGGAAAGCAGTAAAGTTTAAATTTGGGGCTAAGCCGGTGACGGATGTTCCTGAGCTAACCAAAACGGGTTTGTAGTTATCTGGTTGTTGAAATCCTTGAGTGATAATTCTAGCCCAAGTTGAATCTCCGTAAGTCTCAGTAATTGGTTCACCTACTGTACATGAAATATAGCGCTGTTCGGTCGAAACTGTACTTTGGTAGCGAACAGATCTTCCGGCACTGCCAAAAACAGAACGATCTGGTAATTGTGGTAATGTAAGAGGCAGCTGAGGAGAAGTAATTAAACACATTTGTCCCCATGGTTTCCAGTCACCACCATTGTTCCATTGAATAGTGCATTCATACGTTTTTCCAGCTTGTATATTCGAGAACATACTCAATGAAAAATTATTGACGCTTCTGGTTATACTTTGATCGTAAAATGATGAACCTAATTGATTTTTTAGTCTGATTCTGTATAGAGTTACGTACGGTCTTGTATCATAGGAAAGTAATTGAGTGGAAGAGGTTGTTTGGATTCCACAAAATGCTGATTGAAGCTGAGTTGGCTGAGAAAGCGGAGTTTTTACTTGGCAAGCTGGACCATAAGGGCCATAAGTTACACCATTATCTAAACTAACGGCAACATAAATTTCATACCAAGTCGTGTCTTTCATACCACTGAACAGACCTACTTGAATCCAATCCAATCCAGTACGAATTTTAATACTACTGTAATTCGCATTTACTCCTATTCCCTTTGCCCAAAAACGATAATGCGTTGCTCCTGTAATGGCATTTGCTTTTAAATTACCTGTGCCATCACCGAACCAAGTTGTACAAGACATTCCACATGTTGCGCTATTTAATTGAGTCGTTTGAGTAAATCCCTTAATGAAAAAGGAAACAAAGAACAATACAAATAGGATTTTATTCGACATATTTGTTGATAAAAATGTTGGCGCAAATTTAGAAATACTTTTTTGATTAATAGATGGTTAAATGTGAATTTTATATAAATATTTATGAACAACTCAGTAAGAAAAAGAAAAATAGCGAGTTGAGAATTTTGAATTTGAAATGGAGAATGTACAACTCCTAAAACAAGAATTGAGACCTTCGTTAAATTATTGAATTAAAAACTAGCGAGTTTTTCTTTTTTGAACAATCTACGATAGGTATCGTACACGTAATTTAACCATTTTTCATCGTTTGGATAATCCGTATACCAATGTGGCGGTAAATTAATGATCTCATTTAATTCATTTACCGAAATACTAAGTTTTTTTGCAATATACTCAATTTCACGTTGAACGACTTCCTCCTTGAAAGGAGGCATTTTAAGTATTTCTTGAGCTTCATCACGAGTAATAGCTCCAGCACAAATTTGAGAGGATAGTGTAGCACGTCTATAGTCGATGTTGAACTTTTTGAATAAGTAATATGACTGAATAAACCCGGTATATTTAGATTCGTAGTGTTTACCTCCGTAGTTCTTCCAATTGAGTTCTTTTTCTAATAATTCAATAGCTTCTGCTTTGTCGTAAGGAACATAATTAAGCAAATAAACCATGCGAATTTTCTTGACTAATTTGTAGTACATCTCACTTCTGAATCCAAATGTTGGAAATGTCTTAATTTTTCCCTTTCCAAATTTTTTGTGAATGTGTTTGAAATAGGTCAAATCTTTAGCATTGTAATGCCAGTGCTTTGGTAAGATTCCTTCGGTTGCAAAATTACCTCCGCTAATGATGTATTTTACGCCGTATTTATTAGCCACTTTGTGTAGGCTCGATAGAATGGCAATATCTGTTGGGGTGTCAGCCTCTGGAATAGAAGCTTTTAAAAACGCTAATTGTATTTCCTTGAATTCTTCCCAATCTAAAACATAACTTTCGTAATCAATTCCAAGTATTTGAGCAATATTTCGGATATTTTGAACGGCTTCTTCTGAATTCCAACCATTATCCATATGAACACCGAGAACACGCAATCCATTTTTTTTTGCGAGATAGGCTACGTATGAACTGTCGATTCCGCCACTTAGACCAACGACACAATCGTATTTACGTCCCTTACTTCCTGATTTTATTTCCTGAATCAGTCGTTGAAACTTGTCATCCGTTTCTTTTCCTTTATAACTGTGTTCACCGCGGACATTAATAAATTCACTACAATGATTGCAAATGCCATCCGAATTAAAACGAATGATAGGATCTGAAGTATCCATCAAACAACGCTTACAAATCCTATATTCTTTAGACATAAAGTGCAAAAGTAGTGAAGGATTATGATTTAACGAAATTATTTTTTTCTATTGATTTGAATACTGATTCTTTTTCATCCTTTGATGGATAATTGATAAGAACTCCGCGCTGTTTTCCTTGAAATACAAACATGCTTGCCGCAGCGTATCCGTTGAATCCATAATTTTTGTTTAGTGTTCTCAAATCTTCCATCGATCCTGCACCACCTAATACCGTTATAGGAATTGACACACTACTTGCAAAGTCTATAGAAATTTCTGAATTGTAACCTCTCATTTTACCATCAAAATCGATTGATTGAAGAATGAGTTCTCCCGCTCCAAAGTCTTCCATTTTCTTGGCGAACTCCAATGTGTTTAAGGCATGTGATTTTTTGCCTGAATGACTGAATAATTTTGTTTTTCCAAAGAATGATTTTCCAAAATCCAAACAAACAGTGATCGTTGATGAACCAAACTCATCGCTTGCTTCACGAATGAATTCGGGTCTCTTTATGGCTTCGGTACAAATAACAACTTTTTCTGCTCCAGCATGAATTAATTGTTCAATTTGGTTTAAAGTTGAGATTCCTCCACCAACGCCAAATGGCATGTTTGCTTCTTCACCAATATCTTTTACCAATTGGAAATCAACACATTTACCATTTTTCGTGGCTTCAATATCTAAAAAGATGATCTCGTCAGCTTCTAATTCATTGTAGATTTTTACGGCGTTTATTGGATCGCCAATGTATTTATAATCCTTGAATTGGATAGATTTAACCAGGGCATTGTTTTTAAGCAATAAAACCGGTATGATTCGTGGGCGATACATGGGTTGTAAAGATAAGATTTTAAGTTTAGAATTGAGAATGCAGAGTTTAGAATCTAGAGTTGAGAATTAAGAGTTTAGAATGTAGAAATGAAAGTTGAGAATTGAGAATGCAGAATTTAGAATGTAGAATTGGAAGTTGAGAATTGAGAATGCAGAATTTAGAATGTAGAATGTAGAATTGAGAGTTGAGAATTGAGAATTGAGGGTTAAGGGTTTAGAATTGAGAATTAAGAGTTTAGAATTGTAGCAGCTTGATCGAAAAAGTTCGATAAATTATCATAAATTGAATGTTGTTTGCTAATTTTAGGTCATGGTTGGTGTGGTGAATTATGGAATGGGGAATTTGCATTCAATTGCACGTAAACTTCATTTGCTAAAAGCAGATTTTCAATTGATTGAAACACCTGAAGCCGTTCAAAAATGTTCGCATTTAATTCTTCCAGGAGTTGGTCATTTTGGCAAAGCCATGCAATCTCTCGAAGAGAAAGGTTTGATTAATGCCTTGAATCAATTTGTTTTGATTGAAAAGAAACCCATTCTTGGGATATGTCTGGGAATGCAATTAATGGCTAAATCCAGTGAAGAAGGAAATGTATTGGGCTTGGGATGGGTGGATACCCGAATTGTTCGATTTAAAGTTTCAGATTCTCAAAAGTATAAAGTTCCACACATTGGATGGAATGGGGTAGAAGGGAAGGGAAGCAAACTTTTAGGAGAGGAAATAAACGAATTTTATTTTGTTCACAGTTATCATGCTGAGGTGCCAAATGAAGAAGTTGTCCTGCATAAAACAGTCTATGACACCGAATTCATTTCTGGATTTGAAAAAGGAAATATTTTTGGGGTTCAATACCATCCGGAGAAAAGCCATCAGCAAGGTATGGAGATGATGAAGAGGTTTTTGGGGTTAGGAGTTTATAGTTAGGAGTTAAGAGTTTAGAATTGAGAATTGAAAGTGAAGAGTTCAGGGATACTAGTTAGGAATTTAGAAGTCGGAAATCAATATTTAGTAATCAGAAAAGCGAATCAAGATTTTAGGATGTTTGTCTAGGTGTGGAAAGATTTAAACAGTTATACGCACCGAAGCTGAGGTTGCGTAAAGAGGTTCTTTCTGTTTTTTTGCTTGATCAAAAAAGTAACGTAAAAAAATCCTTGCCTGTCCGCCATGAGGTGGAGGGGGAGATAAAGAGGAGTGATAGTTATCTAATTCTTTAAAATCTTAACTGTCTTGGCTTAATTACCATCTGAAATGTGGAAATAATACACACCGGCGCTGAGATTACGCATGAAATGGATTTGGGTGTGTAGACCGGCGGGGTGTAATTCGGATTGCTCCATTACCATGCGGCCGGTTTCGTCAGTGAGGGAAGTTTTGATGGTGGCTTCCTCCGACAAGATGAATGTATACGAAATATCGTCGTTGGTTGGGTTTAGATAAATGGGAAGCTATGCATCGTTTCTATGAACGCGAAAACAATAATAATGGTTTTAACTCTCCGCGATCCGCAGATTTTAACGCTTTCAAATAGGCTTTTCTTACATTGTCTTCTTTAACCAAATAACTTGAACCCCAGCTAAATATTGGTTGATTTAAAACTTTGCTTATTATAATATCAGCCATCAATCTACTGTGTCTTCCGTTACCATTAGAAAAACAATGAATGCTTACTAGTCTGTGCTTGAATCTCAACGCAATTTCATCATTGCTAAACGTTTGGTTTTTCATCCAAAATAAGGCATCCTCGCAAAGTGTTTTTAGTTCAACGGGAATTTTCCATTTATCGATCCCTAAATTTTTGTCAGTTTTCCTGAATTTACCTGCCCATGACCAAACCTGCCCGTACATTCGTTTGTGTAAATCGCAGATGAATTTTTCTGTTAATACAATCTCAGCATTCATGGACTTGTTGAGCACCCACAGCATAGCTTCTTCAATATTCTGCTGTTCAAATTCATCGAGTTCCTGACGTATGGCAATTGTTGGTATCCGTAAGCCAATTTTCTCTTCTTCATCCAATGGGGTTTGACCGTCCAGATAATTCAATTTTAATCCCATAAAGCCTTTGGTAAATCCAATTTAATTTGATGCATTCTTTCTTCAAATGCTTTTTCTAAACGAGAATCAGAATTTTTTTGGTCTTCTAATTTCATTGTATGGGAAGTTCGATCCACAATTTTTTTTGCTAATGCTTGTGCTTTTATGTCTATGTGCTGTTCCAATGAACCTGCCTTTGGCACAAATCCATAAACGAGATCCATATCCAATGCTTTTGCTGCTTCACGAAGTAATTTCAAAGTTATAACCCCTTCTTTTTCTCTCCTTTCTAATTCACTGACACTTTGTTTGGTGCTATTCATTTTTTTTGCCAGTTGTTCCAACGTCATTCCAAGGGCTGTTCGAATTGCTCGAACCCATCCTATTGGTGGCATAGGTAAAGTGGAAGCTTGTTTAAAAAGCGCAAGCTTCGGTTCAAGTTGTTGGATTTGAATTTTTCTTTTGTCCATCATTTTTTATGAATTTAAAGGACAAATATAAGGTTTTATATTGATTTTATTTAATTTTTGTAAGGTTATAATATTACTTTATTTTTATTTTGTAAGGTTATAATTTTACTTTTTTCGCTTTTTTTTGTTCGTTGATCGTTGTTCTTTTAATAGTTAGGGGTTAGGGGTTTTTAGTTAGGAGTGTATTGTTCGTTGTTGTTTTTCCCTTCGACGGGCTCAGGGTAAAAGTTCGTTATTGGTTTTAATTCTTTAAAATCTTTACTGTCTTGGCACTTGTGCCATCGGAAATGTGGAAATAATACACACCGGCGCTGAGATTGCGCATGGAAAGGATTTGGGTGTGTAGGCCGGCGGAGTGTAATTCGGATTGCTCCATTACGATGCGGCCGGTTTCGTCAGTGAGGGAAGTTTTGATGGTGGCTTCCTCCGACAAGATGAATGTATACGAAATATCGTCGTTGGTTGGGTTGGGATAGATAGGGAGTAAAACGAAATTTTCACCTTCTGTGTTTATACAAGCAATGTTATTACTCAATTCCGTTTCAATGAGTTGATAATCGTTGTAGGAAGTGGCTTCCACGCATAAATAACTCGTCTCATTGTCTTGAGTGGAAATAAAAGCCGATGGACTCGCATTGAAAAGGTAGATTCTACTTTCTCCAGGTACAAGGCTTTCATTTTCTGTTTCCAGCATCGGCATAGAACCAAACATTTTAAGCAATAAATCCGTTTTGGTGATTTCTACAAAGCCTTGGTTGCGAAGCTCTACTCCTACTTTGTAGAAACCATTTATATCTTGAACGAATAATTGGGTTATTGCCAAATCAATGCGTGGTTCATATACTTTGATGTATTGCGTTGCGGTGTCTCGGCAACCGATGGTGTTTTCGATAATTAACGATGTTTGTATGCTGTCACCGATGAGTGAGGCATCAAAACCCGGGACCTCAACAGGCTCAGCAACCGTGGTTTGGATGATGTTGTCATTGCCGAGATTCCAGGTGTATTGAGTGGCTCCAGTGCTGGTGCTTGTAAACACGGTTGGGACTCCTGCTACGATGGTTTCAGGTGATACGGTATAAGCCGCATTGATTTCGGGTTGCACATTGACAATGATTAACGTATCTCGTTGGCAGCCGTTATCGGTTGTTGAGGTTAAATTCAAGTATTGAACGCCATTAGTCACAAACTGGTAAGCCGAGCTAGCACCTTCCAGCGGATATTGCAAATTGACCAACCAATCTGTTTGGGCGATGTTACCAACAGAAACCGAACTTAGGTTTTCAAAGGTTGTCCACGTGTTTTTACAGGCAGGACCCACTTGCCAACCCAATGTGGGGCGCGGATAAATAATGATGCTTTGCATGGATGTATCTTGGCACCCATTGTTGGCCGTAACGATCAATTGCACATCAAAAGTATCTGCGTCGGCGAATATTTTCTGAAAACTTGGATTGATGGCCTGCGTTCCATCGCCGTATGTCCAAGTGTTGGTGGTAATGTTGAAGGTATCTGCAATGTTGCTGTTGTTGACAAAATTGACCTCTGTTTCTTCGCAGGTATTGTTGAATGAAAATAATGCTACCGGAGCAGGTTGAATATAAACTGCTTGCGTTACGGTATCACGGCAGCCGTTGATGTCTTGAGCTTCAAGCGTGGTATTATAAATTCCTGAGACACCAAAAACGTGTGTTGGGTTTGAACTGTTACTTGTGGTGTTGTCTCCGAATTGCCAAAGATGAGAACTCAAAGATGAAAGTTGAGAGTTGTTTGAAGTAAATTGAACCTCCTCATAAGGACAATAGTTTTGGGTGGTGAAGGAGAGAATGGGTTTGGGGTGGACGGTGAGTGGGAACGTAGCAGAACTGCTGCAGCCTTGTTCTGTTTCTACGAGGAGTGTGACGTTAAACGTTCCTGCTGTGTCAATGGCAAAAGTACCTGAACTACCTGAATAGCTAGACCCCTCACTGATGGACCACGTTTTATTGTTTATGGTACCGTTGCCGTTCGGAACCTCGCTGTTATCGATGTATTGACCTTCTGAAAATTGGCAAATGCTTGAAGGAAAAGAATAATTCAGCGTTGGAGAAGTACCGATTACGTTAACCTGAATGGTATCTCTATTTGAGCAATTGTTGCTGTTTGTAACTTCTAACATATAAAGCCCGGAAGTATCAATGATTTGTGAGGCTTGGGTATTCCCCGTATTCCAATCGTATTGCGTAATGTTGGCGGGTGTGTTTTGTAATTGGATCGTGTTACTAGAGCAAAGGTTGGTGTCTGTACCGAGGGTGATGTTAGTTAAACTTTCATCAATTGAAAAATTTGCAGTATCAGATGTCAACAGACATCCGTTGTTGTCAGAAACTGTATATGACAAACTTTGATTTGTTGTTATTGTTCTTGTTGAACCGGTAACTCCATCACTCCATTGAACAAAATTATAATTACCACTCGGAACAAAGGCACTAATAGAACTTGGTTGACCGGCACAAAATAGTTGATTATTCAATGAAATACTATCATAAACAGGCCTGTAAACTTTTATAGTGTCTCTGGATGTTCTTCCAAAAATATCTACCGTTTGAATCCAATAGGTTCCAGGTGCATTGATTGAAATCGTAGGCGTTGTTGCATTGGTGTTCCACAAATAAGAAGTGTAAATCTGTGCGGTTGGTTGAAGTGACAGGTTACAAAAACCATTATTTGACTGTATGTCTGCTCCAAGATTGACTGGCGGTGCATAGCGATCCATGAGATAATTTTCAACAATTGAAATTTCTTGATTTGATAATTGAGCATCAAAAATTAAAATTTCCGCAAAATCTCCATTAAAGTAATTTGAAGAAAAATTCCCTATAGAAAGTGGAAGATTATTTACTGGAGGGGTCGTCACCGAAGTAGAAAAAGATTGAATTGAATTTTTTCTTAAATTGACCAAATTAGCTGAACATAGTCTTGTTAATAATTGAAATTTAGAATTATCAAAAGTGGTAGACGTATTAATTAAACTTGAACCTATGTATGATTTGAAAAAATTATCGGTCTCAGTATAAAATTGATAAAATGGCGAATTATCATGTAAAAATAAATTATGATAACCGCTCGATGGATTTCCATTACGTTTTGTGATAATAAATTCTGATCTGTTAGTGGTAGAAAAAGGCCCAGTAGTTATTTT